>Ga0123341_1003784_pt1 | contig 13096 bp, 9 predicted proteins | sample Turbeapinknodule_FD_89959 | JGI IMG/M metagenome (GOLD analysis project Ga0123341, IMG submission 89959) | Root nodule microbial communities of legume samples collected from Mexico - Turtle bean Mexico pink nodule | ecosystem: Host-associated > Plants > Roots > Nodule | place: Mexico: Nepantla... | reverse complement strand
TATAAATGTCGACATAAATTATTTTTTATGCTTTTCATTATTTTTCAATTTGCTATTTCAAAGTTCTTAGAAAAAAATATTTTATGCTATTTAACATTTTTCAATTTGTATTATTTTTAAGTAAAATAAAAAAAATATAAATGTATTGAGTGAAAGAAATGATAAAATCTATACATATTTTAGAATGTATTTACTCAAAAATTCATAACTAAAAAACACTAAGCAATATTAAGCAGAATAAATTTTATCCACAAAATGGACATTAGAATAAAAATTCTAGAATTATATTGGTTTGCTGCACAACAACTACATCCTCTAGTGCTATCTTTAGTGAATGTTGTAAAGTTATGCAACCACCTTGTCATTAAAATAAAATAAGGCATGATGAAAAATATAAATCCTAGCTCTTAATGATTTGATTTGGTAAACATGTAATTTACAATATTTGACTCTTATGTGTTCTGATGAAAAAAATTGTGATGAGTCCGCTCAATTTCTATTACAGATGAGACATTTTAAACTTATCTGAGAGTACTGTACATTTGTTTTACAGATGACACGTGTTTAAATTGTTTCAGATAATGAATGAACAATCTAAGACGTTATGTATGCATACTATAGGGAACAGATACAATGCAAAACAGAGTAAATTCACACAAATTAAGTAATAGTTAACAAATAACCACCAAAATTAAATATTTTTCTTCGTTTAAAAACAACGACTGGAAAGAATTAGCCTAAAAGCATAACAAAAAAACTTAAAGACTTGGTTAACATAAAAAATTGTCCTCAAAAACTTGTCATCAACAGCAAAACCCTGATATGAGAAGATGGGTTCATGCTCTCACATTCAAAGATAATTTTGTGGCCTTGACGAAAAGAATGACGACGACAAAAATTCTTCCAGCCGCTACCAATTTTAATGGTTCTACAAGGAAACCTTCCTTTTAAAACCTTGCATTCGACATCCTTCAATAGTTCATGCAGTGTAACTGTTTTGAATCTACCTTGGTGAAGATATTCATAAAATGCAGGAGGTATACCCTTCAATAACATCAAAATAATAAGTAAACAAAAGGAATACAATAAAGCAGTCGTATTTTTAAAAAAAATCAATGATAAACTTACCAGAGAACTTGCATTTACGTCTAACGGAGACAACTTAATGGAAAAATGGTGAAAGGGACCAATGGTCAACGGTTTCCTCCCTTCAATTTCATCCAAATAACGATTAAAATAAATTTCAGGGACATCTTCCATATAAACAGTTATATGGAAAGCGTTTTTGCCGACATAACGGAATAAGATAGTGTGATCCCCTTCAAACCCATAAAAATCAACCAAAGCCCATCACCCTGTCATGATTTCTGGCGACAACAAATCTTGGTTATATTCTACTATATGTGCATTCCCTGCGCTATCTACAAGGGTCCACTCTTCACCAAGTTGTTTTTTAAACTCAATAGCAAATGCACGATCAACATACCCAAACTATAAATTTTGAAATAAAGAATAAAAGCAAGCAACTATAGAAACTGTATAAAAGTATAAATTTAAGAAAATACAGAAAAAAAAAATACATATTTCACCGCGGATGTTCATTGAACAAAATAGACCTCATGTGTCAAGTTTAACAATTTCTTCAGTAGTGGGCGCCATGACAATGAATAATAGAACAACAGAAGTAAGGAAGTGGGAAAGAAAGTAGGACTCTGAATAATAAATGAATGTGTTGAAATCAGGGTTAAAAGAATAGAAAAAGGCTACAGTATATAATATAATATATAATGATTACTTGTTGCACTAAATCTGGAAAGAAGAAATAATGATCTTGAAAGTCGTGTATAAAGCACAGAGTACTGTCACAATATACGAGAAAAGCAAAAAATAAAGAATATATAAATAAAGAATAAAGAATACAAAACGGGCACAGTATAAAATAATATATAAAAATTTTAAATTTCTCAGAATCCAATAGTTTAATGTTCTCATAATGATTACTTGTTGCAACAAATATCTAAAAAATCTGCATTGGAAAAATAAATTAATATGTTGAAGGCAGTGTATAAAAAATTTATAGAGAACATCCACAGTTTAATTAATAATAATAATATATGATAATGATTACTTGTTGAAGTAAATATCTTAGAAATCTGAAATAGAAGAAGAAATGAAGATCTTGCAAATATCTAAGAAAGCTTCCTATCTAAGAAACTTTCATATCAACAAAACTGAAAAAAATAATAAGAAAACAGAGAACAAAGACTATGGAAGTAGTTGAATGCATCAAGTAAGCAAAAAAGAAATTCCCATCCCATAAGCATATAACATTCTTACCATAATCAATATAAACATCAATATGAAAGGGGGCAAAATCATAATGAACATCAATATGAAATTAAATGAACAATGGAATGAGAATAACAGGCAACAAACCTAGAAATTTTGAGCAGAGAAGCCTAGAAACAAAAAAAACAAAAAATGTCTTGGCATAAATATTAGAGTTTACCAAAAACTGTTGATGAACATCAATATGAAAATAAATATGAACATCAATAGAAATGAAATGAATCATGGAATGAGAATAGCACACAACAAACAATTAAATGGGATGAACATGAATATCAAATGCATCCAAAGAAGAGGTCAAAAATCATTAACTTTTACGATTAAACCCTCGAAAACCCTAGAAAGCAAAAAAGGAAAAAAAAAACTTCAATCGGTGACTGAATATATGGTGGATTTGGAAATATAACAAAATAAAAATTAAGCGTAAAATGAGTTATCTTTTAATATTCACCATAAAAATGAACCATGAAATGAGAAGAGGACGCAACAAACAATTAAATGGGATGAAGATGAATATCAAATGCATCCAAAAGAGGAGGTCAAAATCATTACCATTTACGTGCTCTATTAATCTTCACGTTTTCAACCCTAAAACCATATACTCAAAAACCAACGCCATTAACAATTAAACCCTTGAAAACCCTAGAATGTAAAAAAGGAAAAAAATCTTCAATCGGTGACTGAATATACGGTGGATTTGGAAATATATCAAAATAAAAATTAAGCGTAAAAATGAGTTATCTTTTAATATTCACCATAAAAATGAACCATGGAGTAGAAGAGGACGCAACAAACAATTAAATGGGATGAAGATGAATATCAAATGCATCCAAAAGAAGAGGTCAAAATCATTACCATTTACGTGTTCTATTAATCTTCACGTTTTCAACCCTAAACCCATATACTCAAAATCCAACAACACCATTAACAATTAAACCCTCGAAAACCCTAGAATGCAAAAAAGGAAAAAAAATCTTCAATCGGTGATTGAATATACGGTGGATTTGCACCAAAATAAAAATTAACCGTAAAAAGGAGATATCTTTTAATCAGAAAACCTTAAAAACACAACATAGATGTGATAATGAGATGAACAAACGATATAAAACATTACCTGGTCCATGGAGAATGAACAAAAGAAAATCGAACAGAAATGAAAAAGCATTCGATACAACACAATTTATAATGAAAAAAAATCCTCATTACCATTTCAAATTTCAAAAGAAGGCGCCATTTCTGCAGATGGGTAATGGTGTTTTTAGGCAAAAGTACTTTCCAATAGAGCAACTTTGCAGTTACCGAAATGGTGAAAAGAGTAAAGGAAAAAAGGAGAGAAGGGGGCAAAAGATTAAGAGGAGTTTAGGGCTTCAGAGAAAAACAAGATGAGAGAGAAAAAAAAAAGTGTTAAAGAGAGAGAACCAAGAAAGCGAAATGATGGAGAATGGGAAACCAAACGGCAAAGACAGTTTTAAAACGTGGCACGTGGCACGTGGCACGTTTTCGTTTGTCCAGGTGTGTTGTGTTGATTGGTGGAAGTTTTTCTACTTTTAGTATTAAATCTTTTTGAGTTTTTTTTCAAAATTTTGTGGAGAGGACACGTGTTTAAACTTACCTTGAGAGTCCTCTCCATTTGTATTATGTATAGATACTTGGGAAAGATTCCGATTTGGTGTGTGAACTTAATGGAGAAGATGCAATGTGGCTTGATGCAGAAGCAGAACTACAAAGTACTAGAAAAAACTCAGATACAAATGCCTATGTGTGAGTGGATCTATTCTTTACCTTTTTCGTTTAATTAACTAACGTAGGACTCGAGGTGCCGCTAGGAGGTTCAAGAAGAAACTATGGAGGTGAAGGGAGAAATTCTGCATTGTCCAAGTGGGACAGCTCAGAAATGCGGCTAATATGCACTTACTTCCAATCTCCTATTGAAGAAATCGGGTGTTTCTTTCTCCACTCCTATATTTTTCGAAATACCTGAACCCTTGATGGATGATTCTAGTGTTATGTAAACAAAAGATACTTTCAAAATAAAAAATATGCAAGAAAAAAAATCATTCTAAAATACTCTTTCTAAAATATATTTTTTAACTTCAAAAAAATTCGAACATAAAATATGTTCCGGAAAGGATAATTTAAAATATTATGAACTGTCTTTTTTGAAAACAAATTACGGACTATCTTTTTCAAAAACATAATAAATATACTCCTCCATTTTATTTCAGATTTATCATTTCCATAAATATTACAAATACCAAGGGATAAATAAAAATCGAGACTTACCTACAAATCACATTTCCCAAAACATCCCATTATCACCAAATTGTCATTGGAAACCGTAAACACATAAAGGGAAAGAATCTCATCGACTGCTCTCAATAGTGTGTCTGAAAATGCAATGAAGAAAGAAGGAGAGTGATATAAGCTGACTTTGAGATTTTTAAGAACTTTCAGGTTAATTTTGTAAATTCATATAAATATAGGGGTGCATAAAAAAATGTAAGAGTTTAAGAAGAAACATCTGTTATTGCTTCCTGCACCCGATTCCAGCGGAAAAGACAAAACTGTCCTTAAAAATAATTTCCGAAATATGTGCTTTGGATTTTTTTTTACGGAACGAAATTTTATATTACGGATTTTTTTATCCAGAATGGGTTTTTCATTTTTGTTTCCAGAAACACAATAATTTTTTTCTGGATTTTTTTTTCTGAAATGTATTATTTTTCAATTCTGGATTTTTTTTGTCCAAAATAGAATTTTAAATTTTGTTTCTGGATTTTTATTTTCGAAACTCAATAATCACTTCCAGATTTATTTTTCCGGAATACATTATTTTCAATTTCAGATTTTTATTTTCAGAATTAAGGGCATTTTTGGAAATTAAAAAAATATGTTGGGTGCAGGTTAAAAATGATTAGATGTAGAAAGCATTTGCCTTGAACTTATTATGACATGGACAGTACAGACTACTGGATGATGGCAATTTCATTTTGTGCCCGCATGCTTTCTTCTTGCAACTCCATAAAACACATGAAATGATAATTTTACCCTTTTTTCATCTTTTTTATTGACACCCTTTTCCATCTTTTTCAGATTCATACATTTTGAATTCTAGAATTCAAAACATAAATTATATTTCAAATTTTATAGTTCAAAATGTATTTTTCAACCCAGAAAATACATTACGAACTTTACAATTGAGAGAAGACATTGAATTATACAATTTGAAATTGAAAAAAAAAATCCTATATCTTTTGCTTAAGGGTAATTTTGGAATTGAAAATTTTATGGTGGTGCATAAAGAAATTGCCCGGACTGATAAATAACAAATTTTATTTCGACCCATGTTTTTTTATAATTTGTTCATAATTAAAAGACAAATAAAAGAAAAAATCAAATGAAATTAATAATATAATAAACGAATAAATTATGAAATTATAAAAGAAATATAGATTGCTATAAGAATAAAGTAACATAATACCAAAGAAAACTGAGCTTTGGTTTAAATTCAAAAAACGATTACAATTTTATCCGAGTAAACGAATGGGAAAATAACATCCCAAATAAAAATAAAAAGTAAAAGCTTAAATCATCCCATAATTTAGCATATTTATTATTTTTCTCCCCTCACAATTTTAATTCCATATTTAGTCTTTCAATTTGATGAAGTTAAACAATTTTAGTCCATTGTTAATATATAATTAAATTATTCACATTAATGTATCCATTAGAATAACAAAAAATTATTATTAATTTTTTAGATGGATAAGTAATTGGTATTATTATCATTAACACAATACCTATTATCAATTAGATATTTATTAAAAGTGAACTAAAATTGTTTAATTTTAAGAAACCTGAAATACGAGATCTGCAAAATAGAATAAAAAAAAGTATATTTAAAGCAAAAGGTGTAAAAATGGTCTAACTGTGCATGACAATAATTCCTTTGCAATTCCTAACCTTAACTCAACTACATGTGTTAAACCTAATGATATTTATGAGTGAAAGGGAAAGGTCTAAAATTGAGAGATTGTTATATACAAAACAAAAGATGGATGAGGGAGCATGTGAAAACCTTATAAGGACTCAGCAAACTGGGGGGCGTCCAAGTCAAGTTCTTGTCTCATCACACAGTTCATAAACCAATCACAACTAAAAGTCCGGATCCCTTTCTTTGCAGCTTCCATTGCTTCTTCCGTGTCTTCTTCGCTCGTCACAAAGATTGTTGTTGATGTTTCGTTTACTTTCTCCACTCTACTAATTACCTATTACAAATTTAAGTCAAATTTCATCACAACCCAACTCCACAATAACAGAAGGTAAATACATATATTGTGTGAATAACATTATGCATTATGAAATGAAAATTTTATAAATGGGCACACACATTTTATAGTGGATGTATTATGTTTGGATAAATACCTGAAGTCCATATGTTAAATAAATAGAATGTAGACCAAGGTTCACTTTTGTGGTTAAACTACGTAATTAATCAACCAACAGTACAAAGCTTTCGATCCATGAACTATGTTGACCTTTCCACAGAGGTTTTGTAGGCTTTATACATGTTTTCGAAAAATGTTGAACTAATATTTCAAACGGAAAATATTTCCAAATATAGAAGCAACTCTTACTAGGGTAGCTTCGCATAGAGTGAGAATTTTATACTAATTTTCACTACAGATGCACTATTGAAATAAAGATTATCCAAACATAATCACTTCATTCCAAACTCAGTTTAAATCAAATTAATTACGCTAAATTGAAAACTTCCAAAAATCAATTATGTAAATGCTAACTCAAGTAATAGATAATCAAACACAGGGTAGAAAGAACTACAAGAAAATATAAATATATACTGAGACATGACCTCCATTAAGAAACTTGGAAGCTAGTTTCTGAAACTAAGTTTACTGAATTTATTTTATCAAGAAGCTTTTTTGAAAATAGCGAAGGTGGACCACAAAAATAAGCGGAAAATATTCTCTACAGTTGCCTCTAAATTAGAAACCTGAAGTATAACGTATAAGATAGACATTTTTAAAAGCATGGATACCATGTGACCATAATTTCTTGTGTTTAGATGTTTCGTGCTTTAAACATGTCGAAATGATAGGAAATAACATATGCAGCACTGTTTAAGGTCTGCTTAAATTTAAGTTTCAGTAAAAAAAATAATCAGACTTACATTACCACCTGCGGACATGACAATTGCAGACAATATTTTAGCGGGAGTTTGAACATGAGCTGCAATACATATGTTATAACCCTTGAACAAAGTGCGAGGGCTAGCTTTTGCCCGTAAAACTGCACTTTTTAAATCATATTTGTACTTCAGCGGATAATCCGGATCGTTCAGTATGTGAGGCAGTTCATCTGCAGACTCAGTTTTAAAAATTAGTGTATGCTATATGAATAATAATAATTGGATATAGACAAAAAAGTTTGTTCCAGTTTACCAACAAATTTGCCTTCACGAAAACTTTCTTTTAACCAACTTGATGAGATCACCCAAGCACTGTATGGTCAACAATAACTCCTTGTTATAAATAATCATCATGAGTAATACATAGAAAAATGTAGTAGACATATATTGATAAATAATATGAACAACTTCATAAGAATCAGACTATAAAAACATCTTCGACACGTTTAGATTTGATTATTTTTTACGCTATACCATTTTTTCAATAGCTCAATTTTATCCGTAAATCAAGATGCCAACTAGCTTCGTATTAAAACTATATTTCAACTTAAAAGTTCAGTATGACACTAAGCAAGTTAGCATTTGAAAATAATATTCTGAACCTACCCTGAACAAAGCGCAGTACAGAAATTCAGAGTTTTTCTCACTTTTCCTGTGACAACGTGTGTGGTCATACTTCCACAAGTGGATATAGTTCCACCAAGGTCTTCAATCACCTATACATAGAACAAATGTCTAACGGTGTTAACTTAAAAATAATATTTAGAACTCATTGTTTTAGTTAATTTCCAGGTTCTATGCTGTTACAAGAAAAAATTAGAAAGCTTAAAATTAGAGCCTTTTTTTCCTGCCAGCAGCTAAAAATCGATCGTGGAAAAAAGAATGGCAATACAGTCGAAAGGAAGAGCCCAGGTCTCTCAAGGACAGTTTAAAAAAATGTTACTCGTCAATTTATCAAAACATCTATAAAATGCTTGGGTAATTAGACATACCTTTGTAAGCTGTGTTTTCTTAGCATCATCAGCAATATTCATCAACATAATTCTAAAGCTTTGTTTAGTAGACGGCGGTTCTATGTTGATAGGAGCTTCTAAATGTAAATTATTCTCGATACATTTTCCAGAACCTTTTGTAATCAAAGGATCATGAAGGACTTCTACAAAACAGGGATTGGCCTCATCAGTCTCTAAGATAAAACCGCAGCTAGAACCTGATTGATTGTCAACCAGCTGGCTCCCCTTCACTCTTTTTGACTTCAATGAGGATAAAGAGGCTTCCCAGGTCCTCTTTGCACCTTTTGTAGATTGAGAACAATAATTCACATTAGCATCATTTCCATCCTGTAAACTTTCTGCACCAGTGGCCTGTATATCATCATTTATTCGGGCAAAAGGAGCAATACTACCACAACATTGCTTAGGATTATGACTGTCAAATCCTGTTCATAGAGTAAGAGGTTAGTTACAACATAAAATACATAAAAACATCAAATAGCCCCTACATAAGATATTATGTTTACTACCTTTTTTTGCACACTAAAAGGATATCATTTAAATTATAAATTATATATTCACATTTGGAAATATGGGAGATATTGATTGATGCACTACCACTGAGTGTCATATTCTGTTGAAGATTCATCTTTCACCAAAGCTTTATGGTGACTTTTACCTGATGTTGTTCGACGGGAACATTTATCTAGAAAATTCAAATCTACGTGTAACTTTCTCAAAAAACTCCCGCTGCTCACCTTCAGCAATGGCAGGTGTAGAGGAATTCTGATGAAACTGTGAAGGGAGACAGTTCGTAGTGTTAGCATCATCGGCTAAGAATTCTTTCATTACGTGGCAAACCATGAGAGTTGAACCACCAAGAAAGCATAATGATTTCTGAATATCAGCTTTCACAGGTAACCTGCGGGCCCTTCCTTTGGTACCCACCTGTGCTATTTCTACAAAACCCTGTAGTTGTAATTCAAAAGGGGAAGCATCATAACATCAGAGAACTAAGGGAGCATCTTTTACAGGACCACTAGCATGATCACATATGAATCAAGTATAGAAATGAAATATCAACCATTTATACAATAAACCAGAAATTACTCTATGATCTGCTCAAGCTTCCAGGGAAGTTTCATTTCTAAATTACCTGTTTAAGCCAAAATCCTTCTGATTCTTTGTCTCCCCAGCATAAAATAGAACGAATGCCAACACTTTGAAGTCTTTTTCGTAGCTCTAGAACCAATAAATGACCAAAACCCTGCAGGATATTAACCAATGATTAATTAAGATAGAAACCTTATTTGAACCCATATTACCACGAGCACAAAACCATGTAAACAAATAGACAACAGATGACACAAGAAAGAGAATTACGAAAAGGCTTATCATGCCATATAAGTTGCCACATATCAATATAATTATACACATAAATGAGAAGAAACAACATCCAAATACAGCATGTCATTTGACTCTCTTAAAAAAATGACCTTGGCTTAACAATAAAATTCAGGTAACTTCCAAAACAACTGAGACCTAGAAACTAGATGACCGTGTAAATTTTCACTATTTAATGCAATTATCTACTGAAAATTATTGTAAGATAAAAAGGAGAAAAACAAACAAATTACAATAGGAGCTAAACCAGAAGCTTTATTTAGTCTTGTAATCAAAACGATATGAATGTTCCTGTGATTAACCATTGCAAGTTTATTACTTGAAGCTGACTCCAAATGAGACATTTTCAGAAGGGAGGAAACGCTTATTACTGAAATAAAGAAGAAAAATGTAAAATGTAGGAAAGACCTTTCGTTGATGGATTGCAGTGACAGCTGCAAGTGGGACCTCGGCATATTCTGTATCTGCAGGGATGATTTGGTATGTAATTGCTGCTATAACCTGCCAAACATAGTTTAATCATAATTTAAGATGTAATAAATTAATAATACATAACTACTATACTTCTCTAATTTCCACTGCTAAGCTTCGTTATATAGCTCACATTAGAAGATGGTAAGAAACATTTTTTTTGGTTTAATTTCTAAGCCTGGTGGTTTCTAAGATGAAAAGGGAGAATTATTGGCAAAGATCTCAGGCAATCATTGAGACAGTGTCAACTTGTTTGTAGAACACTCCATGGTTAAACATATTCTGCGATTTGATTACCAATCCAAAAGACTCCACTGAATCTCATAGCTAAAATTGTCAAGTTTTCTCTTTAAGAAATATAGACACACCCTGTTATATGTTGTACTCAAAAGTACAGCATCTCAGGGCTAAGTTTGTTACATTACGCTCACTTTTTAAGAAATTGATACGTGTTTACTATAATGTGTAAACAGTAAACATACAAAAACAAATTTCCATAATTTTAATTTAATAGGATAGGATAGTGTGGCATGTAGGCTTAGAAATATAACACTGATAGAAAACGTGTTCCAATTTGTGACTTAGTTATCTAGCAAATATACATTTACCTTTCCTGAATTTCCAACACAAGTGGATTTTACCAGTAGGGTTCGATATTTCCTGCAAGACAAAACCTACTGTAAAACCAGATAAAACAATTTCACACAAAAAAAAACTGTGAATAAATATTGTGTTCAAATCATCACAGTAAATAAACTAGTAGCAAGACAACCATGGAAGCATTATGAACATGCAAGCGAAAGAAGGAGAATAAGAAGTTAATACCCATTAGTCACACATCTCTCAAGAAACTTGGATTGTTTTCCGGTATTTGCAGCATAATTCATTCCAGGTAGCTCCGTCTTGTACATTTGTAATACTTCCTGCAAACCCATTTACAGGCACATTTCAGATAGGCAAAATGGGAAGGTTAATTTGTTACACTAAATTTAAATATTTTTAAAAGTATTCAGAAAAGTGAATGAATCGTGCTATTGCATTTGAAATAACTTACCACTTATTTATAGCGTGTTTGTCATGTCAGTTTTGGTGGGAAAAAATAACATTCTTTTAGTAATTATGGTAGTCAGCCTGATTTTGAAGGTATCTAATGAACATAATTTCATTCAAACTTTTTAGTTTTAATAATAGATTCTTTTGGCCTTAACTATTGTGTTTTAGTCGCAGTAGCATTTACCATTATGACTGGGCTAAATCACGCAAAAATTCAAGTTGTTGTTTCTTTAAATTAAAACAAGAAACAAAATCCAAGTTAAAGAATTAAAGAATTAAATCTACAACATCTTCTAAACAAAATTGAAGGCAAATTTTCTAAAAGTGTATTCTCTTGAATTTCTGAAATTAAAAATTTCATGTTAAATGCACCAAAAAATAAGCAAATCGTTGGGTTTAATTATAATGAATAAATGATCCGAACAAAGTTTGAAAACAAAACATTTTGAAGAAAAAAGAGAATGATATCTCGAACTGATCGGGAAAAGAATATATATACTTGATAATTTGAAGTAAATAAACATTTGATAATTGTAAAACAATATCTTAAAGACAAATTATGAATTTGATTTTATGTAAGGAAAAGAGAATTATAAAAAAGAAGTCAGATGGGGATGGTTTTTGGATCGTGCACAACATACCCTAAACCTAGTTTTATTTCTTGCCCCGTACAATATGAATTTGTATTATACAAAATCATCATTACAACAAAGAGTGGACCCAAGTCCCAATAAGTCATGCACAACACTCTCCAATTGTAACTAATCACCCAATTGGACCCTAAATAGGTGTGGAGAGCTAGAGTGTGTTACCTGAAGGTAGGCTTTAGTAACAGAATCAGCATCTTTAGGATTAACCAGCACGAACTCATGCTCTATGAAATTATAAACCAAATAGAAAACACTAAAACATGTTAACGATTATTTACGAGTTACTATTAATTACGCAAGATTAATGTAAAAACGAATCACGCATAAATATAGCATTGTACCTTTATGACCAATTCTAAAATCCTCAGAAGCGTTCTCGTGGTTTTCAACAACTGCAGCTTAAAGGAGCATTAGTGAAAACGGTTAATCAAATCGAACAAACTCAAACGGCATTGCGTTTCATATTATTTGAGCAGTACCTGACACTTTGATCTTTCCGCTTCGGGGAAGCGAAATTACGACGGCGTTTGAATCGGAGGTACAGGTGAAACGAGTGGCTTCGACAGCAACCTCGCAGTTACCTGCGCAATGGAAAGGTGAGAATCGAAGTTAGGAATGAGCATTGAGTCAGGTTGTGAATTCTAGGGTTTGAAGAATCACCGATTGAGATTGGAGAAGAAGGTTTTCGTTTTGGCGCCATGCTCTCTTTCTGTTTCTGTGTTTTGGTTTGGATTCGAAGAAATTCAAGAAAGAGCTGAGTGCCTTTTATAGTCGAAGATGGAGGGACTGTGCGCGCCCGATAACATGGTCAAATTGTAGGGTATTTTTGTCAATAAAAAACTTCAAGAAAATTTTAGTGGGATTTTTAAATTATTTGCTTTTTCTAGAAACTAGTATTTGTATTTGAAAAATAGTTTTTTTTTTACACTGCTCCACCCTACATTCACTAAATATTAATATTTTAATTT
>Ga0123341_1003783_pt1 | contig 13100 bp, 10 predicted proteins | sample Turbeapinknodule_FD_89959 | JGI IMG/M metagenome (GOLD analysis project Ga0123341, IMG submission 89959) | Root nodule microbial communities of legume samples collected from Mexico - Turtle bean Mexico pink nodule | ecosystem: Host-associated > Plants > Roots > Nodule | place: Mexico: Nepantla... | reverse complement strand
TCTCAGTGGTGTCTGAGGACTGGATGTAGCTCAGGTGTTGAGTGAACCAGTATAAACATTCTGTGTGAATCTCTCTATCCTTAAACTATTTAAATTGCTTTAAATCTGTTTTGATAAAAGTGCTGATAAAAATAACCGGTTATTTCGTAAAATCATGTTGATTTTCTGCATCAAGCTTAAGACAATTTTATATTTGGTTGGACAGTTTTTTAATTGATTAATTCTTCATAGCTTTTCACTCCACCTTCAATACTTGCGAAAATCTTTCAAAAACAATTCACTCCCCTCTTGTTTTAGCCCTATAATTTTAACAGACCTACCTAACTACATCCAAATAGTTGTGCATTCATCTGAGGTTTTATAATTTTGTGTTCCCAACTCGACATTTTGCCAGCTGTGGAGGTCTTCCTATATTTTTTCAAAGTTAAACACTCAGGTCGCCAACTATGGGTTTCTCTAAACGGTGCTCCTGGGATAGGTTTGCTTACTCTTTTCCAGTCATCCTACAAAAATTTCAAAGGTCGATTTATCAAAGTCCGAGCCTCGGCAGGAGATCCGTCCCTACTGGATGACTTTCCTTTGTATTGGACACCCAATCCTCGGTTCCAGAGTGCTCGGCGCTTGGAAGATCTGCCCCTAAGGGACCAAGGCATTTTTGAATTTTTGGTGAATCTGAAAGTCGTCTTTGATACTCTGACACTGTTGACTAAAGAATATCTCCCTGATGCTCTCAAAGCCTATATTGGTACATCTCCTTTCTCACCCTTGAAGGGAAAAGTTAATCCATGACCTCTAAATGTTTATTCGTTTTTGCAGATAACATGATTTCCAATATTAGTAAGGTTGAGCTGGCCGAGCTCACCAGGAAAATGAGGGAAGCTGCGAGCTTGCACAAGGATTCCTTGCTGCAAAAGAGAAAAACTTCAGCTGGTGTTGCTCAAATCCAATCTGATCAGGACGAGCATACCACCTCAGGCCTTGTCTTTGAGAGGAAGAGACCAGAAACAACTTCTCCTATCGAACATTCCCATTCGGATGGCCGAGCCCCCCACCAAGAGGTTATCACCATCCAAGAGTGCGAGGCAAAAGCTCGCGAGGAAAAAGCTTATGGGATTTCAATTTTAATGTCCCAGCTCATGACGAGTCATTCTTTTTACCTAGCAAGGATAAGGCTATACTGCTTGTCTAGTCAATGTCAAGGTAAAATATCATAAAAGAGCTAAGGAGAACATGAAACTCCATAAAGAAGTGGAACGCCTCCGAGCTGAAGTTAACCGTTTGAGTGGTCTTTAGCAAGAAGTCAAACGTCTCCGAACTGAAGCTAATCGCTTGGATGTGGCTTTGGCTGAGAAGACCCATGAGACACTAAGCATGGCTGAAGAGAAGAGCAAACCTTCAAACAAGGTTGAAAACCTGTAAGGAGGAAGATCTTACCCAGGCCACCAACTCTTTAAAGCAGTATGTCGCTCAATCCTACCTCGTCGGATTGGAAGCTGCTTTGGAGCAGGCAATGGTCGTCCATCCCACCATAGACTTCTCAGAGCTAGACTTGGGCAAGACCGTGGTCAATGGAAAACTAGTGGGGGATTCTTGACTCGACTCTTATGGATTGTATCTAATTTTGTTTGGCGAACTTACTGGACACTTTAACTCTTCACCAATGTTCATTTAGCGTTTTGAAACTTAAACAATTCTGAACATGTTATTTACTTTGAAATTTCCAAGATTTTACCTATAGTGCTTCAATGTGTATCCGAACGCTTTGCCATATAAAGTGATTTTTCACTTAAACACAGCGTGTCTAGCATGTTACTACATGGTTTGCCCACATGGAGTTGTAGTGTCTGAACATGCAAATTGAAAACATGTTTTTTCAATCAAGTTGACCTCACACCCCGAACACGACAGAATTAACATAAATAGGTCTTGCTAACTTAGGTGAAACTAAATGCAGAAAGCAATGAAACTTTCTCTTAACGGTGAGACTAACCTTTTGATGAGTGACACCCTCTTGGTCAGAATAACCTTCTATTTCAACTTGACTTGTACCCTTTTTTTGTCTGGGCATCGACATTGCCTCTGAATTGGGATATCTTACAGTGTGAGTACTGTATCTATTCCATGATATCTCATCTTGCAGGGCGCCTACTCAGATAGTTGTATCTACTCCAGGCTTGGTCGTCTTATCATGCGCTATCTTGGATAATTCATCTGTTTAAACTATCTCCTATCACAAGGTGCCTATACTCGGGCGACTTCATTCGTTCCGGGTAAGGTAATCTTACCATGTGCTAAATCAGATAATTCACCTGTTCAAATTAATTCATCTATCACAAGGCACTTATACTTGGGTGACTTGATTCGTTCTGAGTTAGGTCGTCTCACTGTGTGCCAAATTAGATAATTCATCAAATTAATTCATGTCCTAGGGTGCCTATACTCGGGTGACTTCATTCATTTCGAGTTAGGTCATCTTACCATGTGTCATCTCGGACAACGTCACCCGCTTAAACCAATTCATCAAGCATGGCCCTTATACTCGGGTAATCGTGTTTACACCGAGTTAGGTCGTCTTATTGTATTCCATCTTGGGTGACTACGCTATTTAATTCAAATTAACTTATTTCACACATCTCTCCAAAGAACAAATTTATCGCATTCCACGTTCGTGAGATGGCTCTTCCCTCCAGGGTTTCCAACTTATACGCACCATTTCCTAGTACCTCGACTACGTGGAATGGGCCTGTACATTTCGAAGACAACTTGTTCTCAATCTGATAGGGGTGGGCCTTCCTCATGACAAAGTCGACAACCTTGAACTTTTGAGGTTTCGTCTTGGTCTTGTGCCTTAGCTCCACCCTTCTTTTTAAGGCTTCTAAGTTTATACGAGCGTGATCATGTGCCTTTTCCAGCAAATCTAAATTCATCATTCTCCCTTCGCTGGATTCTTTAACGATGAAACTTTAGAATCTAGGAGAATTTTCTTGGACTTCCACTGGTATCATAGCATTTGACTCGTATACTAAACTAAACGATGTTTCTTTTGTTATTGATTATGGGGTAGTGTGATAGGACCACAAAATTCTTGGAATTTTTTCTGATAAGTTTCCTTTTCCCTTTTCCTACGTCCTTTTCAGTCCCCTCAGTAGGACCTTGTTGGTCGACTCAGCCTACCCATTCGTTTGTGGGTGTTCTACCGAGGCAAAGATATGCTTTATCTCAAGCTCCGTGCACAACTTTCTCAACTGTTGGCTAGCAAATTTGGTTCCATTGTCAGATACTAAGTGCCTCGGAATCCCAAAGCAGCACACAATGTTCTTCCACACGGAATGTTGGACATTGTGGGCGGTTATTTGTGTTATTGGTTCAGCTTCAATCCACTTAGTAAAGTACTCAATTGCGACAATGAGGTATTTCATCTGGCGTATGGCCAAAGGGAAAGGGTAAAAAATGTTTATCCCCCACGTATGGAAAAGTCATGGGTTGTAAATCGATCGCAACTCCTCGACTGGTGCATGACACCAATCGACATGCTTCTGACATTGTTCACATCGCTGGACATATTTACCGCAATTTTTGTTCATCGCCAGCCAATAGTACCTTGCTCAAATGATTTTCAATAAGAGAGCTTGTCCACCAATGTGGCTGCCACAAATGCCCCCGTGAAGCTCGTACATTATCCGGGTGCATTGGTCTCCATTTGCACAGGTGAGGAATGGGTGAGTATAACCGTAATGAAATAGGTCCTATAAGGGTATACTGACATGCGTTCCTCATGACAATCTTAGCTTCTACGGGCTCGGAAGGGAGCAATCCATCGGCAAGATGCTGCTTGTAAGGCGTTAACCAAGTATCTATGGTACTGATCTGCATAACCTCAAAAGGTTCATCTTCGGGCAGCTCATGGATGGTTATTCTTGAGACTTTCAAGGTTTCTTGGATCATCGGTTGATGTTGTCTCCCTTCCTTTGGACTAATCTCCAAGACCTCTAGGTGGTCAACATTGGACAACCCTTTTGCGGTTGTCCTGGGCGATTTCAAGGTCTTTTGGATTACCGACCTTTGTCGACCTCCTTTACCCGAGCTAGCTAACTTAGCCAACAAGTATGCTCGAGAGTTTTGTTCTCTAGGGACATGAACAAGATCGAATGCAGAAAAAGCCGCTCTTAAGATCTTCACTTACCTCGGGTATGAGGCTAGTTGTGGGTCATTGGCCTAATACTCACCTGTGACTTTCCCGGTTATGAGCAGTGAGTCACTTTTCACCAACAAGCGTTGAGCTCCCAACTCCTTTGCTAGCAGCATTCCTGCTATCAAGGCCTCGTACTCAGCTTGGTGGTTGCTCGCCTTGAATGTAAAACCAAAGTCGATCTGAGTCCATCCAGGCCCAAGTCCAGCTGAGTGGTCCAGAACCCAAGTCGAATTGATATCGGGCCCATGTCAACCAAACCCATGTCGAGCCGACTCGGCCCAGGCCCATGTCCATCCGAGTTCACCTGCGTCCATGTCAAGTTGAGTAGGCCTGGACCCATGTTAATTCGGGTCGACCCAGGCCAATGTCAACCAAAGTCGATCTGGGTCCATGTCTTAATGAGGCGACCCAGACCCATGTCGAGCTGAGTTAGTCTGGGCTGATGTTGAGCCGAGTCTCCTCAGTTCCAAGCTGAACAAAGTCGGCCCAAGCCCATGTCGATTCGAATCGACCTAGGTCCATGTCGATCTGATTCGTCCCAACCCATGTCGATCCGAGTCAGTTAAGACCATGTCGAGCCAAGTCGATCCGGACCGATGTTGAGCTGAGTCGGTCGAGGCCGATGTCAAGCCAAGTCGACCCAGACCCATGTCTAGCTGAGTCGGCCCAGGCCATCTCGATCCTAGTCGACCTAGGCCATTGTCGAGCAGAGTCAGCCCGTGCCCATGTCGAGCTGAGTTGGCCCGGTTCCATGTAGAGTCAGCACTTGGCTAAGGTCGAGTCGGCATTGGGCCCATGTCAAGCCGAGACGGCTCGACGTACGTCAAGCTGAGTCGACCCAGGCCCATGTCGATCCGAGTTAATCCAGGACTGTCGAGATGAGACAGCCCAAGCCCATGTCGAGCTGAGCCGACCCAAGCCATGAGGGATCTGGTTCAGCCTGAGACCATGTTGAGCAACGTCGACCCAAGCCCATGTCGATCCAACTCGACCTGGGTCCATGTCAATCCAAGTCGACCCGACCCATGTCAATCCGAGTGGGCCTTGGACCATGTCGAGCAAAATTGGCCTGGGACGATATCGATTTGAGTGGGCTTGAGCAAATATTGAGTTAAGTCGGTCAGAGTCGAGTCAGTCCAGGCCATGTGGAGCAAAGTCGGCCCGTGCCCATGTCGAGTTAAGTTGTCCCTTGCTGATGTCGAGCCGAGTCAGCCCGGTTCCATGTCGAGTCAGCATTGGGCCAAGTTCAAGTCGGCATTAGGCCCATGTTGAGCTGAGTCGGCCTAGCGTATGTTGAGTCACGTCAGCCCGACATTTGTTGAGCCAAGTTAACCTAGGCCCATGTCGATCCTAGTTGGCCCAGGACCATATCGAGTTGAGTCGCTCAGACCCATGTCAAGTCGAATCGGCCAAGGTTCATGTCAAGTCATGTGAGTCCAAACCAATGTCAAGTTGAGATGGTTCGTACCCATATCAAGTTGAGTTAGTCCGCGCCCATGTTGAACTGAGTCGCCCCGAGCCATGGTTGAGTCGTTACCGGGCCCATGTAGAGCCAAGTCAACCCAAACCCAGATCGAGTCGAGTCGGTCTAGGCCTAGGTCGAGTCAACTCGGACCCTTGTCGAACCGATTCGACTAGGTTTCAACATCTTCATGCTCTTCTATGATTTAACAACAAAATAAAACAAGGTTCACACACTCACTTGGTTTAACTTGTCTTATTCCGTATTGTTTTGTCATTCTCTGTTCTAATTAATCATCCTGCTAAATTTTCATGTATCACAAATTCAACTACCTTTGAATAGGGATTCAATCATATTTTCTTTTCTAACATGTGTCTAATTCATTTCACTATTTAATATTTAAACACAAAGTCCTTTTTTTTCACAATTCAAATTTAATATTGTAGTTCTTATTTATTTAAGAAAAATAAAACTAGAAAACTACTCAATAATTAAATTAAAACTTAAATTTATTCAAGAGAAATAATTCAAGACATAAAATAAGCAAAGAAAATTATTCAAGAATACCAATACTAGCCATTTAAAACAAAATCAACAAATAAAATTATAAAATAAGCAAATAAGCAAATAAACTGAAATAAATAAATAAAACAAAATTTAAATAATCAAAAAGAAAAAGAAAACGAAAAAAATAAATTCATATTTTTACTCAATTTTCTCTTCCTAGGAAGTCATCCAACTCTGTATTAAAGTCTTCATCTACAATTGTAGATGACCCTGCTTCCTTTGTTGGATTTGCCCCCCTTAAATAATAGAAGTTGTCCCTAAGCCAAGATACATACATAAGCCTCAAATTGATCTGGAGGCATATCGGGGTTGAGTTGCCTTGAATTTTGTACTTTTGGACTATCAAACTCGGTTAAGCAAACTATATGTCTTGCTCAAGTGAGATTGTATAACTGGAATCTCGCCTAAGAAAGATTTGTCTCGCTTGGGTGAGATTACTCTAGAGAGCAAATTTTTTATTTTTTATTTATTTTTGCTTAACTCGCCTCGCCTAAGAAAGATTTGTCTCGCTTGGGTGAGATTACTCTAGAGAGCAATTTTTTTATTTTTTATTTATTTTTGCTTAACTCGCTCAGGCGAGATATACTATGCCTGAGCGAGGTTCCCTAAAGAAAAATTTGGATTTTTACTTCGTTAAAATGGCCTAGGCGAGACATATGATACCTAGGAGAGTTTCTCTGCATAAAAACAAGGTTTTTACAAGTAACAATCAAAACAAAATAACAAATTATCATAAAACTAAAAATACGTACTAGGTTGCCTCCTAGTAAGCGCTTGTTTAAAGTCATATAGCTTGACGTCTGTTTCTTTAAAGGTGGACGACTCCTTTGCTGCAACAACTTCCTCGTTAAAACTTTAGTTCCTCTTGAGTATGGGCTTTCAAGTTCAATAGTTCCATCAGTTGTGAGTTCTTTAATAACCCATAATCTTTACCCTTCTCTCTTCAACCCTTTTTGTAATTTAGCCTCTCTAAGCATTATGGGTTGTCCTTGTCTATATTCATCCTTTTCTATAGTCACTTCCTATTGGACTTTATCTTCTTCTTTTGTCTTTGGATTGTGATGATGTACATCTTCCTCAAGTAAATTTGAGAGGTCCAATTGCTCTTCAGTATCAGGAAAAGCTTCCTTTGTTGTATCTCTTTGTAAGCATTCCTTTCATGCATTAGAAGTTTTTAGACCATAAAAAAGATTAAAAGTTACCTCATCATCTCGAGTTCTTACTTTAAGCTTTCCCTCATTAACATCAAGTATGACTCTGACAGTCTTCATGAAAGGTCTGTCAAGTATCAAGGGAACCTCATCATCTTTTTCCATGTCCATCACAAAAAAATCCAAAGGAAATATGAATTTATCCACCTTAACAAGAACATCTTTAACCACACCATAAGGATATTTTATTGATCTATCTGATAATTGTAGTGTCATCTTGGTGGGTTTAATCTCAAATTCACCTATTTTTTCAGCATTGTCAAAGGAATTAAATTTATGCTTGCCCCCAAATCCAGTAAGGCCTTTTCCACAGATAAAACACCTAAAGACACTCGAAGATTAAAACTTCCTGGGTCCTTGGATTTTAAAGGCAAGCCTTTTTGAATAATGGCATTGCATCCAGCCTCCAACTTTATATTTCTCTCTTTAATATAACTCCTCTTCCTCATAACTCCTTCACTTGTTGACTTTTGCTTTGGAGTTCCTGCAAAATAATTTTTAGGGGGCAAATTATCAAAACAATTTCCCTCCTTTTCTTTTTTTGAAAGAGCATGAGATTATGATAAATCTTTTACAAGAACACCTCTCTCCTTATTTTCATTCTTTTTCTCTATCTTTTCCTCCTCAATCATATTCTTCTCTCTCTCTTTTTCATCTCTCTCCCCTTCGGTCTCATTTTTCCTTCCTTTTTTAGCAACTACATTATTACTATCCCTTTCTTCTGTTATTCTACCGCTTTTGGTGGCAATTGTATTGCAATTTTCCTTTGGGTTGGTCTGGATGTTGGCTGAAAATTGACCACTTTGTCCCTCTTCTATTTATTTGGCAATCTGCCCACCTTAGCTTCTATATTTCTTATTGCTGCCATATTATTCTATTGACTGGCGATAGTAGCCTTCATGAATTTCTCCAAGGTATCTTCAAGTTTATTCATGAAAGATAACTAGATTGTCGTTGTTGTTGGAAAGTAATTTGCTTATTGGATGAACCATTATCTTGTTTTCACCCAAAATTTTGATTCTGATTGTTTCTCCAACCTCGAGAACTTTTTTTTGTAGAAACCAGCTTGCCTTCTTCCCTGGTAAGAACAATGACCATTAAGATGATCACCTCCACAAAAATCACACCTTATTGGTTGACTCTGGCTCTAAGAAGATTGCACAACTTGTAATTGTTGGGGCTATTTAGCCATTTGTGCGGTTAATGTTTCAATATGTTGTGTCAACATTTTATTATGAGCCAAGAGTACATCTGAAGTATTCAACTCTAATAACCCTTTCTTCTGAATACCTTGTTTGTCATGTTGATTTTGATAATCTATTGATGCCAATGCATCAATAATTTTTGTCGCTTGTTCCACATCAACAACCCTCATTGTGCCGCCAGTTGCAGCATCTAGGAGCATCTTAGTATCATATCTGATATCATAATGGAAAATGCTCAGTTGAGCAATGTCTTCAAACCCATGATTTAGAAATTTTCTCAACATCATTTTAAATATCTCCCATGTTTCACAAAAGACTTCATCTGCTCCTTGTATGAACTTAGAAATATCAGTCTTTGCTTTGATGTAGCGAGATATTGGAAAAAATATTTGTAGAATTTTTTCCTCTACATCCTTTCGGCTAGTGAGGCTCTAATTTGGATGTAATTTAAGCCATTATTTTTCCTTCCTTGCCAATCAAAAAGGAAACAAACGCATATAAAATTTTCAATATCCCTTGATTAAAAGCCCATTGTTAACAATTCATAAAATGTAGACAAATGTGTATATGGATCCTCATGATCAATTGTTGTAAATTGATGGGTACTGATAAGACTAAGGGAAGCAGGTTTCATCTCCAAGTCCCTGGTGGTAGCAGGTATTACAATACTAGAAAAATATCTTGGCCCCTGCTTCATGGTATAATCCCCAAGGGTTCTCCTAGGAGGTGGTGCTTCCTCTTCTGTCACGTTGCTTTCCTCTTGAAAAATATTAACAGGAAAAGAAGAAGTAGTTGAGGATTCCTCTCTAGTGTCTCTTTGTCATTCTTTTTTCTTTGTCTTTCTATTTCTTTTAGTTGCTCTTTAAATCTCTTATTCAGATAATAATTGGTCTTTGGGAATTTGATCTCTTAATATCATATAAGACAACTAAATCAAGGGTTAGCACAAGGATTCACTAGCAGTAAAAAAAATAAACTTTTTTTAAAATTTAAAATTGAAAACAAGTGAAATAAAATAAATAAATCTAAAAAATAAAATAAAACAAAATAGAAACAATAAAAAAATTAAAGCAATTAAAATATTCACAATATTTAGAAATTTCTATTCAAAAATTCAATTTTTCCCCAACAACGGGGCCAAAAATTTGATGACTATTTTAGGACAAGTGTATCGCATTAGAAGTAATAATTTGTCCCTAAGGACGAATATCGAACCCACAAGGAATAGTTGAATTATCAAGTATAAGATTCACTAAATAGAAAACAAAATAATAAAGTTTGTTGGGAGTTTGTTAAGAATTGTAGAGAAAACAAGTTAAAGAGTTTGTTGGTTCAATTAGTAAAATTGGGATTGGGGTTCATCCTTCTTGCTTTTTTGTATTTTGAAAAGCATAGTAATATTTTGTCTTTTGATTGATGTTGATGCCCATATAAAAGTCATTTATATCGATTCCTCGCATATAAAATTATTAAAAGAGTCCCCTAAATATTAATTCTTCACATATTTATAAAAACTCATTAGCATTAAGATTAAATGTTGATAGCAATTAACATTTCAAATCTATTTATAGCATCATTTAGGTCAGAAACTTAGAAGTACTTTCCCTTCAAATATAAGGATCTTGATCATGGTAAACAAGCATTACAAATAAAATGACAATACCAATAATCTATCAAGAACATAATATTATATTTAAATATCACCTCAATACATAAGAGTTTGAACAAATTAGTCCTAATCCCAAAGCATAGAATTAGCCACTCATGTTGGCCATTACAATTATGGAAAGCAAGAAAATAAGATCCAGTATGTTTCTCCTTGATGGTTGCCTCCTCTAGGGTTTCTAACACCTTCGATTCTTCCAATTGATTGTTTAGGGTTGTGCCTCATGCCTCATATTTAACCTAGTTAGGCTTGGGCTAAGTGACTTCTCGTTTGAGCATGATTGGGCTCTCTTGAGCGAGTTGGACGAAAATAGACCCAACGTTACTAGACCGATCTCGCCTGGGTGAGATTGGGCTCGCTTGGGCGAGATCCTTTGGGAGCTTCTGGCTTGGGCAAGTGTTGGAGCATTATAGCTTCCCTTTTTAACTGTCTCTATTATGCTTTTGCCCTTTCATCTATATTCTTTCCTAAAATCTTGAAATTAACACAAATTTCGGAATAAATCGTTCTTATTCAAATTATAATAAATAATATGTAATAAGGTTTAAGTTCATAAAATATGTGTTATATTATAGTCATTTTATCAATTAATATCCATAAGTGCATGTATTTTAATATGAAATATTACTGAAATATGACACTTATCACTTCCATGGGCACAAGATTATATTAAGACACATATATAAAAACTTAAAGTATTTGTTAGACAAGTTTGGGGATGTTTATCAAAATCCTTCTAAAAGTTTACATCTTCTAAAAGGCATTCCACATCAAATTCACTTTATCCCTAAATATTCTCTACAAAAACCACATGTGATCCGAAAGAGCTTCAAAAGATAAATGTGCATAAATTTGATTCACCTCACACATCTATAAACATTATTATCTTTAATGTGAATAATATAACTATGTTATCTATAGGAGTTCTAAACTCGTGGACGGGGAGCATGATGTAACCATGAAAGGAGCATCACCATTTAAACTAACCTAATTTTACAAGAAGATGACCAAGAGCAAAAAAGACTATTTAAGCCTAGGTCAAGCATCTCAGGCTAGGAGATAAGGCCCCACCATCCCTCAAAAGATCATCAAGAGAAGAACACCAAAGCATGGGCAGGATACCAACTATTCTTTCTTTTAATCTTTTTAAGAGGTGTTAAAAAGCATAAAAATTGGGTTTGTTCAGGGCCCATATAGAAATCCTAACATCTATAAGGTCTCCCATATGCAACCCCTAGTCACACTTCCCACATTAATCACGTGTTTAAATGTGAGAAGCATGACTCTCTTAGATCCATGTTTAGTGGCACAAAATTAGGGAGCTTAAGCATGTTTTATTTGAATTTGAATTTCCCTCCAATCCTTAAACCTCATGACACCTACACTATAAATAGGTGGTCACCCCCTCTTGTAATTCACAACACATTTTGTGAGTAAAGAAACTCTGCTAGAATGCATTTTTTAGTAACTAGTTTTCTCTAAGTCTTATCTTGGCAAAGATGCTTCAAGTGGCGACTCCAATCATCACTTATCGTGGATTCCTCCTCCTCCAAGTGGTGTGACTCCTTCATCCCTCCACCTCCATGGAAGTCTTCAACCATCTAAGTTTTTCCTCCTTAGTCTCTCAATCCCTCTCTTTCATTTCTGCAAACTCTTATTCTAGTCTCTTTTAATTTCTTAATTTTCCTCTTGCATTCTTATCCATTGTGTGAGTCAGTTTTCCTTTGTTCTTTGAAGAGAACCTCTACACTTACTTAATCACTTGGTTAAGTTGGTGTTCAATGGCGATCCTCACTGAGTCATCACCTTATCTTGTTAATTAAAATCCTAATCAAAATGAAATTAATAACTCAATGTGTGAGTCTACTAAATCAACTCATATCACATGTTCTTCATGTTATTGTTGCAAATAAAAATTGATATCTAAAACATCTTGATGTAAATAATGTTTTTTTATCTGGTGATTTAATTGAATGAGTTTATATGGTTTTTACTAAAGGAATAAAATTTACTCAGCCTAATCAAGTTTTTTAGTTAATGAAGTCTATATATAGGTTTAAAACAACCAATAGACAATGGTTGTCTAAACTCACTAAATTTCTTAAAAACATTGGTTTTGTTCAATCTAAGTCTAATAAATTTATTCACTAAGAAAACTAGCTTTTCTTTTATTTTGTATACATGGATGATATCATCTTGCTAGGAATTTGTATGTTTGATAATAAGGTTGTCAAAGATTCTTTAAATCAAGCTCTTAGAATTAAAGACCTTGGACAACTAAAGTATTTCTTATGTCTCACTACAAAATAAAAAAAATCAATGGGGATTATTTTTGGCGTTTTCGGCGGTTTTAAGTCCCGTAAAGTAGATACGTTACTCGCGATTTGCATTTCCCTTTGTAGATTCAGCGTCGATAACGGAATACCAGCGGTTTTTACAAACCCCTAGAAAATAATTACTTACTGGCGATTCTTTGAAACCCCCGTTACTCCCAACGATTTGGAAACCCCCGTTAGTCCCAACAGTTTTAAAACCCCTGTTATTCCTGACAGTTTTCAAATCCTTATTACCTCTAGGAAGTGCATATATAAAAAAGTAGGTGATAAATAATAAAAATGTTGAACCAAAATAGTCCAACGATTTTCTCAAACCCTTCAACTTTTTTTTATTTACTTTCTAGTGTTTCGTAATACAATATATGTATAATTTCGTATTAATACCAAATAATTATATTAATATAAGAAATACATATTACTTACTAATTCATTCATCTTATTCATTAAGATCCATTTAGTGA
>Ga0123341_1003781_pt1 | contig 13102 bp, 8 predicted proteins | sample Turbeapinknodule_FD_89959 | JGI IMG/M metagenome (GOLD analysis project Ga0123341, IMG submission 89959) | Root nodule microbial communities of legume samples collected from Mexico - Turtle bean Mexico pink nodule | ecosystem: Host-associated > Plants > Roots > Nodule | place: Mexico: Nepantla... | reverse complement strand
CACACTTAACTAACAAAACAGATTTTGTTAAGATTTTCAAACAAACAATCGATTGATTTCACGAAACAATCGATTGTTTTGGTTTGACAGCAAGTCAACCAACCAAAACAGTTTTCAACCTTTTCAAAAACACATAAGTGTAAAACAATCGGTTGTTTTTCACTTAGTTTGAAAAACATTTTAAACTTAAAAGGTTTGAAAACACTTAAGCTTTAGATTCAACAAAGAGTGGATTACAAAGATAACTACCCAGATCCTACTCTAAAAACACAGCAACAACTCCAAGCAACTTCAGCCTTCCAACAAACGCTAGGATTTGGATTTTTCAAAGCTTTTGATCACACTTGATTCAACACTTAAAGGTAGGTGTTACCACCTGGAGGCATTCGAAGGAGGCAAGAGGTTGGGAACCAATCTTGAAGATATATGCGTGCCATCCTCTTCTATCTCCTTTGCAACAACTTCAGAAGGTTGTGCATTTTGCGATATTCCTTTTTTCACAACAATCTCCCACATATTGCAAAAGGAAAGATAAAAGGAAGGAAAGAAGAAAATCACGGGTTCATATAAGATGTAATGCATCAAAGCTGGTATAATAAGCTATATGAATCAGTCTTAGATTGATGAACTTAATACATAGTGTAATTGGTATAACAAGCTATGTGAACCAAGACACGCTTAATATGTGTTAGTGATTTATCAATCACAATACACCCCCATAATTCTTGTTGTTGTCGTTGTGTTCTGCTTACTAGGTCATGCGCTTGCTTGATATTCACGAGTGTTTTAGAGATCTTGCTAGTATATCATGCAAGTGCCCCACTTGACACTCATATAGGTGATTTCATCAAGTGTATGTTGCAAACCATACACCACCCATAAGGGATATGGAAATCATTAAAAAAATTGTTTAGTCGTTTAAAACTCTTATACCACAAAGTTTACCCTATCGATAATGTTGTATCCAGCACTTTCACACACCACAATAATGGATAAATTTGATTTTAAATCAATTTAGTGCTAGCAAAACTAACAAGTGACTTGTTTTTATCCATATGAACCTTATTCATGGGATCTCCAATCACAAAGGTTGGGTTTCCATCACTTGTTTGTTTGCAAGTGGCTTAAATCCCATTCCCCTTAATGTTTCTAAAATCAATTTTCTCTCAGGGGTTTTGTTAGAAGATCTGCCAAATTTCATTCTGACTTGACATAATCAATGGAAATCGTTCCACTCTTTAGCGACTGTTTTACCAAATTATGTCTTTGTATATGTTTGTTATTTCCATTATAAGTTTTATTTTTATTTATAATTTGTAATCATAATGCATTGATACATATGAAGTTGGTTTCATTCCTAATGGAATGTTTGCTAAGAATTTTTTCAATCACTCGACTTCACTACTAGTCATTTCGAGAGCAATAAACTCAAAATTCCATTGATGATCTTGCAATAATTGTTTGTCTGATTGATCTTCATGTAATTGCACCACCCCCAAGTGTAAACACATAACCATTAGTAGATATTGTCCCATCTGAATTGTAGATCTAGTTAGCATCATTGTACCCTTTTAGCAATATCATCTCAAACTTATATCCAAGAAAAAGTTTTGTTTTAAAAGCAATATCATCGCTATACCAAAAACTAGCATGTCATCCACATATAAACATATAATGACACATTCATCCTTTTGAAATCTATAATACAAACATTTATCAACATCGTTGGTAGAAAAACCTTCACAAAGTAAAACATTATCAAGTTTTGCATAACATTATTTTGGTGCTTGTTTCAAACCATACAAAGATTTTAAAAGTTTGCACACTTTTTCCTCTTGACTTGAAACTACACATCCTTAAGGTTGAGTCATATAAATTTTCTCTTCTAGTTCACCATTTAGAAAAGCTATTTTAATATCCATTTGGTGAATGACTAACTTGTGGATAAATGTTAGGGCTAGCAACACCCAGATAGAGGGAATCCTAGTAACTAGGGCAAAGGTATCCAAATAATATATGTTAAGTTTTTTAGTACTAATCTTGACTTATATTTCTCTCCATCAAGATGATACTTTTTTCTTAAAGATCCACTTAGAACCAATGAATTTTGCTCCTTTAGGCCGATATACTAAAGTCCAAATATTATTTTTCTTAATTGAATCAATCTCACTCCTAATGGCGTTATTCCAAAGTGTTGCTTCAAGAGCACTAATAGCTTCTAAAAAACTTATTGGATCATTTTCAACTAAATAAGTATAAAAGTCATCTCCAAACGAGGTTTTTTTTTTCTTTGTCTTTTACTTATCCTAACATCCTCACTCATGGCATCATTAGTATTATCTATAGGTTGTTCAAATGTACTACTACTCTTTAAAGGAAATATATGTTCAAAGAACTCAACATTTTTCGTCTTTACTATAGTGTTATGTTCAATCATAACACTATTAAGAACAAGAAACCTATAGGCAACACTATGTTCCACATAGCCTAAGAACATACAATCATAGGTTTTAGAACTTATTTTCCTTTTCTAAGGATCGAGTAACATCACTTTAGCTAAACACTCCCACACTCTTCGGTATTTCATATTAGGTTGATAACCTTTCCACAACTGATAAGGAGTTTTACCAATTTTCTTATGTGGTATCATATTTTGCAGAAAAATGTTGTAAACAGAAATTCACCTCCAAAGATTATCAGAAGCATTAAAACTAATAAGCATAACTTGCATCTTTTCTTTAAGAGTCTTATTCTTCCTTTTAACTACTCCATTAGATTCAGATGAATACGGTGTGGTTACTTCATGAATAATACTTTCTTTAACACAATAATCATTAAACAAAACATATTCACCACCTTTATCTGACCTAATCCTTTTAATTTTCCTATTTAATTGATTTTCTACTTTTGTCTTATAAGTTAATAACATATAAAAAGCTTCGGCCTAATGTTTAAATAAATACAAGTATCTAGATAAATCATCTATAAATTTTACAAAATAACTTTTACCACCTCTAGACATGGTTTGTTTTAATTCAACAAGATTAATATGAATTAAACCAAAAATTCAGTTTGACATTCTACAAAATAATATGTTTTCTTCATTATTTTAGATTCTACACATATATCACATTTAAGTCCTCATAATTGGATTACATTTTTATATTTTGTGTTGCTACTTTTTTTTGTTATTTATTGTAACTGTTATCCATTATGTAGTATTTTGATGTTTTGAAGTTACATCTCTTTGCCTCTCCTTCTATTGGAGACAGTTTGAGGATTGTGATCTAATGAACAAGCATGATTTTGTTACAGTTGCCATTTTCCAGCAAGGTACTTCGATAGAACGCGCTGGATTTCTTGTGAATTATGAAAATAAGTAGTCAACATCCAAAAGAAGTAACACTACACAACTTTTCAGTCGCACATTCACTTTTTTATGTTTTAATTTGTAAAAAATGCAACTACCCAATTGAAACTTGAAAATCTTGCAGTGTCAATACTATTTATGGAAGTGAAGTATCCATTGGCAGTTCAACATAGATTACATACAAAAAAGCTATAAAATTTAAAGCTATTTCTGTTTGGAGTTATATCAAATTTAATAACTAGCTTTATACACTTTGTGAACTTGTGATAGATGGCTGGAGGTAAAAAGCTGATCAAGGAGAATTTTTTTTAATGCTGAAATAAAGAAAGCACCGGTTTCATCAGAAAAGTGTTTGATTGAAGCAGGATAAGTAGGTGTAAAGTTTGAAGGTGGAAAATTTAGAAGAAAAACTGCTTACAATTGTTTTGCAAAAAAAAAAAAAATCATAAAAAAGGAAAATGACATGGTAAAACTCAGGACTGAAATCCACTTTCCAAATGTCAGTTACACAACCAAGTATACCCGTAATGTTTAAGTTGGCATCACGGAATGATAAACAGTGGAATTTTACAAAGTAGTTGGTTTCAGTAATGAATTTTAGATGAGAAATTACCAATATATGCATTGTCCCACAAGACGCTCATAATGACAAAAATTACATAATTGAACAGTCTCTATTTGATGATAAAATTCAAAAAATGCCTCAACAAATTAGTTAATCATTCCTATATAGCCAGGAATAAGTAATGAAGAGTTGAACTAACCAATATCATACATATTCTTCCCTTGCATGTCTCTAACATTAACAATGGCATATACACGCGATGATCGACTTCACATCTCCACCTAAGACATTGCAGAGACTGATATTCGCGAACTTGCATACCTCAGACGAGTGAAACTAAAAAACTTAAACTTTTAAACTGTTTCTTTGCCTAGTTTTCTTCTTGAAATCTTCTGGACCAGCTAGACAAGTTGATGATGAACTCAACTCCTCTAAAAGTTCTGTTGCCAACTCAACCTTCCCTGTTTTATTTAAATTCTGGATTAGTGATCTATAGATATAAATTGAAGGAAGAATCCCCTTCAGTTTCATCTCCCTGAAGCATTTCAAAGAATCCTCGACATTTCCTGACCGGCCAAAAATCTCAATTAGTGCAGTATACGTAAGCAGATCTGGTTCAATCCCATTTTCGGTCATTTCCTTATAATACACAAAGCACATATCAAATCTTCCAACCTTCCGCAAGCAGTTCATTAGAGTATTGTAAGAAACAGTATCTGGGATGAGACCAGTATCCTTTATGGATGCAAACACATCAAGCATTTCATCCACACGGCCCATGTGACCCAAGATATTTAGAACAATATTATATGTGACCAAATCTATACCATAGCTCTGTCTTCTAAGATGATCAAATATTACCAAGGACTTATCTTTTTGTCCACATTTGGCAAAGGCAAAAATGATCTTGTTGATGAAGGATGATGATGTGCTAGAAGACATTAACTCTGATATTTCCTCAAGAAATCTGAGTAGCTGCACACAATCATTTTCTTTTGTGAAAGCCTGGGCAAACTTAAGGCATGAGGTTGCACTTGGGGATTTACAGGACAACAATAATGTCTTGAAAACTTGACAACTAAGGTCTATGTCATGGCTTACCTCCTCTAATATGAGATTATAGGCATCAAGGGAAACAACAATGTTTTTATCGTTTAAAATTTGTAGCATTTTATCAGTATATGTGCAGTTGGCATTCCCACTGGATGCTGGTGTATTTTTAACTGTGGCAAGAAATTCTTTCAGGACTTCCTTTATGTCAGGAGATGCCTCGGTTGAATAAACTGGAAAACTGCAAAGTGCCATGGAATTAACTATTACTGGTATAAAAACATACAGATACAAAATAGTTTGGTTGTGATGGGAATGACACAGCTCGATATTGTAACAGTTTGATATTGTAACAAGAATCATCTTTAGGTTCATGAAATTGAAAACTGCTTATTCAATCGAAATTCACGTTTATTTTGCAGCCAAATGCTTAACAAACAAAAACTGTAGTAGGACCAGAAAAAAGTAAGTCGAATATATGGACAACTATTTAGGAACTAAAGCTAAACTAAGATAAGTTGCTTTGGAATAGAACTAGGTATGAACATGAAATATGCTGCATATCAAAATTCATTCATATATGGCAGGCATGTACATATCTATCATCTCAAAGAACAAGTATCTAAGAATGAGCCAAGCACACTAGCACTTCATAGGCCTTACTCAATCAAAACATGCAAATCTATACAAAACTATTAAAAAACTTAAGTAATGAGAAGTTTGATGATGGACTAATCTTAGTGGATCACGTAACTCCCGCCAGGAATAAGTTATAGCTAATAGACAATAATCACACACAACTTGTTCAACTAAATTTCATTTGTTCAAGTGTGACAGTTTGATCTAACTCCAAACCACTTCCACCATGAAAGGGCAAGATGTTGCCGTCAGCAAATATGAGTGAACTCATCTCATCCTTGCATAATCTTCACGAGGAATAAACTCCTCTGAAGTGGTTTGTCTCTAAAAGTCCACAAGTAAAGGGCATCAACCCTAGATTTTATTTAAAACAAAATGTGCTCATGGCCCACTAAAATTCAAAGTCATATATAATTACTTGTGCACTTCAGTGACAAAGGAGACAATCTTGCACTCCTTAACATATGATACAACATTCTCAATGCTTCTCAGCCCTCACCACCTCATGATAAAAAGTTTGAACTTCAACAACAACAACAATAATAATCAATCAACTTACAGTAAAACCCAAGTTTATTATGGCATAACAGATTAAAAAGGCAGTAGTATATTGAGAATCATGACATATGAGTGGAGGTTCTGAGAGCCACCCACCAATGAAATTTTACTTTCCACAACGAAGAGAATTACACTTTCATTCAAAACAGTAAGAGAATTTTAAAAAAAATTAAAAATTTGGGTGAAAAAAATTGGCTTTGGAGGGGTACCGAATGATTGTTGAAAGAGGAAAGAAGAGATTGAAGCGAAAGCGGAACAGAGGAAGTTTAATCCGTGAAAAGCCTCTTGCTGTTGCTCCTCCTAACATCCTTCGCAGCTGAAATGAGATTTCCACGTTTGCGTTCATGTTGTTTTTTCACTTTTTAGGGTGCCCAAACATGCTACAATTACAAATACTGCTGTTTAGTCCCTGTAATCGGTTTCACATTTAAGACCTCAAAAGTTCTTTTTGCAAAGAGGTCCCATTCGTTGGCAAGTTTTAGTTAAGTAAAAAAAGAAATTAAAATTATAGAAAGATTTTTTAATAGATCATAGATAAAACTTATATATAGTATTTTGAGTGTTATTTCAATAACTACATGATCCAATAATGTAAACTTTTGCTATTTAGTGAAATAAAATTTCAAATATAATGAAATAATAATAAAACCAACACTTAAAATACACAATGTAATTTTGTCATACAATTATTATACTTATTATATTGTTATAAGAATACATTGGAATTTTTTTATTGTAAATTATAAATTTTCAAAGTAAGTCAAATATTTATCTAAGATAAATTTTTTAAATGGTAGTTTTTCTTTCGTTATTTCACAGAAAATGTTAGTCTCCATTTGTTATATTTTACAAATACTCAATACGAACCACAATAAATAAATGAAGTCATAAAAGAGTAAACTTGAAAATATATTTATACTCAAAATATTATAATATTAAGTTAAAAAAGATAAATTCCGTCCTAATAATGTAATGTTAACTCAATTTTAGATAAATTATAGATTTTAGGAGTTAAACTTAAATTCTCGTACTTTCAGTGAATGTTCATGCCAATATGAGACGGGTTTCACAATAGAGACCTCAAAACTTAAGTTTTTGCAAAACAGCCCCTGTATATAATTTTGATAGGTGCCATTTCTGCGCAATTTGGGTGTGGAGAAGAGCACGTTCAGTGCCAACGGGAATTCATCATCGTTTTTCCGGCGACAAAGCACGACGTTCTGGTATGTTCAACGGTAAACCTTTTCTTTTCTTTTGGTTTCTGTTCTGCATTCACAATTGATGTATTGAGAATGGAGATTTTGTTTGTCCAACGGTAACCCTATGATGTCTCACTCATACAGAACTTCCACAAATCTATCTGACAATTCAGTGTGCCTTTCAACACAAAATTTATGTCCGATTTCTAGTATCAGCAGATCCCAAACAAGAGTGCTGAAGGGCACTTCACTCTCACGTTTTTCACAACTTCACCGTATAGAATAAGACTGTTTGCGAACTGAAGTGATGGAATATCACCTTTCGAACCATTAAAGTTAATCAATTTCACATTTTTTCTGGGTTTTTCTTGAAAAGGGATACAGATCATCAGTATAGTTTTTTTGATAAATACATTTCAATAACAGGCCAAGCTAATATCTTAATTGACTAATGAAACTTGAGTTAACCTGAATCTGACCTTGTGTCAGGTTCGTTTACAGATTTCAGTTCTAGTGCACTAATGGAAATTAATTCGGATGGTTGGAATTCCAAAGCTTTGGTTTTTGACTGAGCCAAATAGTGTCAAGTGATCCATGTATTTGATCTCACTAGTGGGATAGGGCTTTGGGGCTTTGGATGATTGCCTTTGGTATAGTACCGTTGTTTATCCATTCCCAATTTGTTCCTTGATCTAGTACCATTGATTCCTGAATGCCAAGATTTTTTATGTTAATATTTGTCCTCGCTTCTCTAGCTGAGTTAAACATACAGGATGTTATAATTTTTTTAGCTTGTGTTATCATATTTTGACTGACCAGTGAGCCATTATCCCGACTCAGTCAATCACCAGACTAAGTTTAATAACAAAGCATGTTGCGAAAAATACATTTTCTGTACAAAAACTTTATCTTCATTTTATTTTATACAATTAAAACTTTACGTGAAATTTTGATAATTTTGTGCAAAACAGAATCAGATCAGAAAAATCAGTAGACCATTAATCATCAATGTAGTAAATTGCATGGAAACAACAATTTTTTTCTTTTGAGGGTAAGAACAATGGTTGCTTGGACAAATCATCTGTTAGTGTGCTCCCCTTATTCAATCCTGTTTAGTGTATGGGACTGATGGAAGAAACCTCTGTGAATAGTGTCTTGAACCACTGTTCAATAACCAAGTGTGCTCCTTTTTCGAGACTGTTTTATTTATCTTAATTTCTGTCCAGTGATATTATTTTCTTCACATAAAAAATGATAGATGGATCAAGGGAGGCAGGTATTCACAGTGGACCTTCTCGAGCGATATGCTGCAAAAGGTCACGGAGTTATCACTTGCATGGCTGCTGGAAATGATGTCATTGTGATTGGAACCAGCAGAGGATGGGTCATCAGGCATGATTTTGGGCTTGGCAATTCATCTGGTGAAGTTTCAATTTTGAGCTTTCTATTCCTTGGATACCCATTTTTATATAGTTGAAATGAATTGGTATTTGACATCCCATTGAAATGGGTGTTTCAAATTCAGTAACCTTTACATTTTGAATGTCAAATTTGAGGGTTTAATTTTAATTTGTGAATCAACATAGATATAGAATAGGGATCACTCTTTGAATGATTTGTTTTAGCATTCTTGATAGTGGCCACTGGCGAGTACTTGAGCTTATACTGGAATTTGGAGTTGTATATTGTTCTTTAATATCCTGCTTCTTGAGTAGGATTGATGAGTGTCTGATATATTGCTGTCTGTTTGGAGTGTAGAGATTGATCTCACTGTGGGTCGTCCTGGGGACCAGTCAATCCACAGGGTTTTTGTTGATCCTGGAGGGAGTCACTGTATTGCCACTGTTGTTGGTCCTGGAGGAGCTGAAACTTTCTATACTCATGCCAAATGGAACAAGCCACGAATTTTGACAAAGCTGAAAGGTCTTGTTGTAAATGCTGTTGCATGGAACAAGCAACAGATAACTGAAGGTAGTTAATTGGTCACTTATTTGACTTATGCCCATTGCTTGTAGATTTATTTACTACAAAGACTTTCAGATATTCATTTGTGCTTGAGGTTTTGATTAAACTTTTTAAACACAGTTTCCACGAAGGAAGTTATTCTTGCTACAGAAAATGGTCAACTTCATGAGCTGTATGTGGATGAGAAGGATAAGAAAGAGAAGTATATCAAGTTTCTCTTTGAGTTAAAAGAACAACCTGAAGCTTTTATGGGCTTACAGGTATGTCTTTTTCCTGTTTACTGTTATAGGTTCCTTTTTCAAGATATTATATATGGTTTCATCTCATCTTTATGAACTTTAGAGTCTGTTTTTTCCCCCCAAATGTGGCTAAGGCATTCAGTTTATGTTCTGGTTCTTGTCCTTTTTTATCAGATGGAAACAGCTAGCATAATTAATGGGACTAGATATTATGTGATGGCAGTTACTCCTACTCGTCTTTACTCTTACACTGGCTTTGGGTCACTGGAAGTAAGTCAAATACTATAAATTTCCATTTTTTTTTATTTACCTGAGTAATCTATCCTATGAAGTACGGATACTTCAATTTGCTTCATGTATCCCTGTCTGGCACGTAGCCGATATTGATACTTTATGATACTTCACTAATATTTATTGATAAAGTATCTAAACCTATGAAATACTAATAACTTTATTTGTTCACGTATCTGATATTGATACTTTTGTATACTTTACCAATATATATGGGTGAAGTGTCCAAGCTTTCAAAGCATTTATGTTCAATACAACTACAACAAACAGATAAGAAGCATGTGTAATATAGAAATATAAAAATATGGTCTCTTCATAAACCAAAGAGGGAAATTGTTCTCTTTATGAATTGTTTTAAAAAGTAGTGAGATTGATTGTGTTATTTCTATATCTAAATAACAGAAAGTAATTTATGATGACAATGATTTTTCATCTTGGGCTATCCTTTTTCATTATACCCTCCATTATATTTCAAAGTTCAATTTTACTGATTGTTATACAAATGTAGGCTGTTTTTTTAGGTTATTTAGATCGTACTGTGCATTTTATGGAACTTCCTGGTGACATACCAAACAGGCAAGTGGTCTCTCTCTCCCTCTTTCTCTAAAAACATAATACTATTGTTATATCATGGGAGCATTCAACATAAAATTTAAGTGGTCTAAATGAAGAAAATTACTTTACTTTTACATAGTTTCATATGTCTTGTTTGTATATGATATATCATTTCTAAGACTTCTTCTATTTATTATCTTCCAGTGAGTTGCATTTTTTCATTAAGCAACGGAGAGCTGTACATTTTGCATGGCTTTCTGGAGCTGGTATTTACCATGGTGGCTTAAATTTTGGAGGACAACAGAGGTAGTATAGAATGACTTGATTTTGTTGTCAGTTTCATCTTTAATCAATATTGATTTTGAACATGTTCACTATGTGGGTCATGATTCTGCAAACCTCATTTCAGAACATGCTACTGGTGCTTCATGAAAGGTTGTTATTGCAAATCGTTACATCTTGTTCTTTTAGGAACTTGTTCACCTTTCTCTCACTTTTTGATAGCTCTTCCAGTGGAAATGAAAATTTTGTTGAGAACAAGGCTCTTTTGGACTACTCCAAATTGTCTGAAGGAGCTGAAGTAGTTAAACCAAGTTCAATGGCGTTGTCTGAATTCCATTTCTTGTTGCTTCTAGGGAATAAGGTTAAGGTGTGTATGCACTTTCGTATCATGGTTTTGTTTACATCAAAGTTCCCATGCCCTCAATTCCAATTTAAAGAGTTTTATACATGCTTGCTAAATTATTTGAACATTTGTAGGTTGTAAACAGAATTAGTGAGAACATCATTGAGGAACTTCAATTTGATCAAACTTCCGATTCAGCATCAAAGGGTATTATAGGATTGTGTAGTGATGCTACAGCTGGTTTGTTTTATGCATACGATCAAAACTCCATTTTTCAGGTTTGTGTTCTCTGAATACTGTAGCCTTCTGAATTTTGGATCTAACTGCCTTGGTTGTAATTGCTGCTGTATTTGATAATTTAGTAGGTGTCAATCAATGATGAAGGCCGAGATATGTGGAAAGTATATCTTGACATGAACGAATATACTGCTGCTTTAGCCAATTGCCGTGACCCTTTTCAAAGAGACCAAGTATATCTAGTGCAGGTACTGTTCACTTACTTTTATTGTGCTGCCCAAGAAATAGTTTGTCTGAATTCATTATAAATTTTTGCCACAGGATAGTTTGGAGTTTGATTGCAATAATTTGTGGTGCAGGCTGAAGCTGCGTTTTCTTCTAGAGATTATTTTAGAGCTGCATCTTTCTATGCCAAAGTAAATCCCTTTTGAGTTCATTATTTTGCTATATTTAGTTTGTTATATTAATGCGGGAGCTTCCTTTGCTTTCATGACCCTTTGATTACTTAAAAATAATGGTGCTGCCCTTTGATATATTCTCGTACCTATATACTTTCAAGGCTACCAAAAAGTTTCCAAGTCATCACATATATATCGTTTTACACCTTTTCCCAATGAATTGTATTCATCAAACACGGAGATCCACATGTAATAGTTTAAAACTGTTGTGACCTTTATTTTTATTTTTTATTTAAGAAGCATCATTCCCTAAAGATAGCCCTCTGAATATTTTATGAGCTCTGTTCATAAATTAAGTTTGGAGGTGTAGAATTTTTTGGCAGCATCATCTTTCCATACAGTGCTCTATTATGATATTTTGGTTATAATTGTGATTTTTTTGTACCAAAGCAATGTGCCTATTCATGCTTTCGTAGTAACACCTGGGACTTTGTTTTGATAATCCGAAAGAAAAAAGAGATCTGACAGGACTATTATTTGCAGATCAATTATATTTTATCATTTGAAGAGGTCACTTTGAAGTTCATTAGTGCAGGTGAACAGGTACTAAACATGTTGCTGGCCTTTAAATATGAATTATGCTGTGGCTGCATTCTTCTTCAATGTGTGTATTTTTAGAAAAGTTTACTTTGTAATTTTGTCTTTCAGTAAGAAAGTCTTTTTTATTATACTATTATTTCATTCAGCCTGCTTCTAATACATGAGTGTATTAAGTTTAATAAATTGTAATTTTATGTTGCGTAATTGTATTTTCTTATATGCATTTAATCTCTACAGTTACTGCTTTCCTATGTGGTCATATGCAAACTGGTTTGAATTGGTTTATCATGAATTTAATTTTTAAATTCTCGGATTTGAAGTTTGACTCATGCTTGTACAAATTCACTGGTTTCTTTGTTTAATGTAGGATGCTTTGAGAACTTTCTTATTGCGGAAGCTTGATAATTTGGAAAAGAGTGACAAATGCCAAATAACAATGATATCCACTTGGGCAACTGAATTGTACTTGGACAAGGTTCTACATTCTTGACATTTGGAAGGATGATTCCTTTATTGCATTTTCTATGAACAATGGCATAACAAAACCTGATAGTGTATCCAAATTTAAACTAGAATGAGACTTAATTCTGTATAATATGTCCTGAAATTCCATCTGTTTTCCACAAACTCCTTATTGTTTCACTTACTTGTACATGAGGCATGAAGAATGAGTGATAGGAAAAAGAAACAATTCCCATTGTTGTGAATGCAAATTGAATTTGAAAGTATCAGAGCTGAATTACGGAAATTGAGAGATTTATGCTAAAGGTTTTTTTGTTGAAAAAATGGCTAGAGCTGGCTGTGAAGCAAT
>Ga0123341_1003780_pt1 | contig 13102 bp, 18 predicted proteins | sample Turbeapinknodule_FD_89959 | JGI IMG/M metagenome (GOLD analysis project Ga0123341, IMG submission 89959) | Root nodule microbial communities of legume samples collected from Mexico - Turtle bean Mexico pink nodule | ecosystem: Host-associated > Plants > Roots > Nodule | place: Mexico: Nepantla... | reverse complement strand
TAATAATATAGTGATTATTTATTGTTGTGTACATAAGTTGTTATTAAATGATTTTTTTACAATTAGTATAAGTTTCAATAAAATTGAACTGCAAGAAATATAAAAGATTACCATATGCTCGATTCAAATAGCGAGTGAGAGCGGCTTGTGTTACTCCCAACAAAACATCATTCACGGTCTAATTCAAAACATTTAACAAACAGGAAAAAAATTAACAATAACTTGTCTTTTTCAGGGATAGTTGTGCATAATTACAACATGTTTACGTGCAAATACATTATAAAAGAAGAATACTAAGGCTTCAAAAGATAATTTATTTAAGGTAGGAGTGTGAAGTAATCTTTTTGTTTCTTTAAGAAAGGAAAATATCCTGTCCACACTCATTATTTTTAACAACTTCTTATAATAAAATATTATATTAAAATAATAATTATAATAGATATCAATTAAATATTATAATAAAAAAATAATATATAAAGTTTAACTTGGAAGTAAGAAAAAAATAATGATGTTTATTAATTATTAGATCTTAGTCAATGCATTGGACCAGAGCGCTCAGAGAGGAAAAGTTCTGTTCGGTTGCGGCACTAAGAGGGTGTGCCTTGAGCAGAATATTTTCTTATTGAGTATGCTTTCAGTTGAGATTATATTCTCGTGATAGAAAGTTGTTACAAGAGGTAGGCTATAAAAGGAACTTGAGATTTCAGGTTAAAGGTACGTTGTTTCTAAGACTGAAACTAGTTACTTCTTGTTTCTTGTAAGTCTTGTACTGACTAGATCGTCAGAGTGCAATCAACAGGTAGAACCCCCTCTGTTTCAACGGAGCCGTGTTCCGACGCAACAAAGGGAAGAACATGTTCCAATAGAGACAGACGGAGCTAGAGCTTGTCATTAGAGTCAACCGGCGAACAGGTCAACCAGCAAGAACATTTGGCGCCCACTATGGGACCCGATAAAACCAGGTCCCACCCGCAATTGTGCTCAAGCTTTTAGGCATGATGAGGAATACAAGGCAAGGTCTATCAGGACCAGAAGGGAGTAACAACCCCACCATACAACAACTCATGGAGACCGTTAGCGCTCTTCAAGAGACAGTGGCAACATCTAAGGCTGACCAGAAGAGGCTCATGGCGAAGGTTCAAGATGAACAGGTACTTAGGCAAGACCAATTCAGGGCTGAGCTAGATGCGTCACGAGCAAACAACGAGGAGCTACGCAAAGCCAACGAGGAATTGCGTAGGGACGTATAATGGCTGGGAGAGCGCTCCACAGGAGAGCGAAGCCCAACTATTCAAGCAAGGGCTCGCCCCATGCCATTCTCACATGCGATCATGGACATCGTCGTGCCGACTAGTTTCATGACGCCTAAGATTGTTTTTACAGGTACAGAAGACCCGAAGGCCCATCTCACAACATTTAACGCTCAGATGATGATCTCGGGAGGAACGAATGTTATGCATTGCAAGATGTTCATGGGCACATTCACAGGCACAGTGCTATAGTGGGTCGTTGGCCTCCCAGATGACCACATCACCTCTTTCGATCAGTTTTCTTCATTGTTCAGGGAACAACTCATCGTCAACCGAGCTCAACCGTCTGTCCCTTTTGACCTTTTCAGGGTGAAACAGAGGTAGGGTTTGTAGGGAAAACCTTTGAAGGATTTCTTGGACAAGTTTGGGGCGTTCGTGGTAAAGCTCCAGACCTAGGACGAGGCTTTGATGGTCCATGCCTTCGGGCAGGGGATCATGTCAGGGTCATTTAGTGACTCATTGATCAAGAACCGGGCAAGGACCTTTGGGGAGATCCGACGACGAGCTGCTGCCCACATCACCGCAGAAGAAGCTATAACAGTAAAACGTGAGAGCACCTACACAAGGCAAGTCAAACCGAGAGAAGGCGGTCGAGCCCAACCAATGAGAGTGCATGAAGCTGTGACCGAGAAAAGGTTAGACACCCGGCGAACACCTTATGTGTCGAGAAAGAATCAGTCTTGGTCGAAGGCGAAGGACGACTTGCCTTTCCGACCCAAGTTCAAAAATGACTTACAAGGAGTTGCTGGCTATGCCAGGTATGGCAGACAAGTTGTGGTTCCCCCAAAATCTGATAGGAATTTGGGGCCACGCAAGGAGATCTGGTGTGAGTTCCACAAGGCCTTCGGGCATGATGTGGAACACTGTATAACCCTGGGCTACCAGTTAGTAGGACGGATAAAGGATGAGTTCCTGAAGGAATACCTGGAAAGGAGCCAGGAAGGATCGAAGGAGGAGCTACCATTAGCGGACCAAAGGCACGAGGTGCCTGTCCATGGCGAGATTAATACCATATCGGGAGGATTTTCAGAAGAAGGATGCACCGCCTCTAAACTTAAGAAGTACGTGAGGGAGGTGATGACGGTAGAGACGCAAGAGCCTGATCAGCCGGCCGAGCCCGACCTCTGCTTTACCAACGCTGACTTGAGAGATGTAGTCCCACATGAGGACGATCCAGTGATGATCTCGGTCATTACTGTGGGAAGAAGAGTACACAGGGTCCTCATCGACCAGAGGAGCTCGACCGACGTGATGTTTTCGGTGACTATAAACAAGTTGCAGTTGTCGTTTGACCAGCTGAGACCATACAGCGGCTGTTTGTTTGGTTTCGCTGCAGACTAGATGGAAGTAAGGGGACATGTGAAGTTGAGGACGACTTTCTCAAATGGCACCTCATCTCGCACAATCAGTATAAGGTATTTAGTTGTTAACAAAACTTTGGCTTATAACATGCTTTTGGGCAGACCTGCCTTGAACAGGTTAGGCGCGGTTGCCTCAATGAGGCACATGAAGATGAAGTTGCTCTCCCTTGAGGGAGGAGTAATCGTTATCAAATCTGACCAAAAGGTGACGAGGAAGTGTTATGAGAATAGCCTGAAAAACAAAAGAGGAGTATGTGTGGTCGCCGCCCAACCACAGGGACCCGATGAGACCACTCGTGTAGAAGTCACCAGCGAGAGGTGACCTGAGCCTGCAGGTGAGGTTCAGGAGAAAGAGATTAAAGGGAAGAAATTCAAGCTTGGCACGTCACTGGACCAGGAGATGCAAGATCAGATCGTCGGGGTAATAGCGAGACACTTAAACGCTTTTGCATGGTCTGCTTCAAACATGCTCGACATTGACCCTGACTTCTTGTGCCACCGACTCACGATGGACACAAAGGTTAGACCCGTGATACAAAGGAGAAGGAAGTTCAATGATGAGAGACGCCTGGTCATCAAGGAAGAAACCCAAAAACTTCTAAGTGCTGGCCACATAAGGGGGATCCAATACCCTGAGTGGTTAGCGAACATAGTGTTGGTCAAGAAGGCCAATGGGAAATGGAGAATGTGTGTTGATTTCACGGATCTGAACAAGGCATGTCCTAAGGATTCATATTCTCTACCTAGTATTGATGCCTTAGTCGATAACGCTTCGGGTTGCCGACTTCTCAATTTTTTATACGCATTCTCGGGGTACAACCAGATCCGCACGCACCCCTACCATGAGAGCAAGACTGCATTCATGATGAAGCTCTCCAGTTACTGTTACAAGGTCATGCCCTTTGGGCTGAAGAACACTAGCGCAACCTACCAGAGACTGATGGATAGGATTCTCGCCCCTACGATTGGGTGAAATATGCAGGCATACGTGGATGACATGGTCGTCACCTTGTAAGAGAGAGACCAACATGTTGCGGATTTGGAAGAGCTATTTACCATAATAGCTAAGTATGATCTGATATTGAACCTAGAAAAGTGTGTATTCGGGGTAGAGGCAGGGAAGTTCTTGGGATTCCTACTCACTAAATGGGGGATAGAAGTAAACCCCAATAATTGCATGGTGATCATAGGGATGAGGAGCTCTGCCACTGTAAAGGAAGTACAACAGTTAACTGGGCGAATGGTCGCCCTATCCCGGTTCTCATCAACAGGAGGAGATAAGGGGTATCCTTATTTCTAGTGTTTGAAGAAGAACAACCGCTTCGTGTGGACTAGCGAATGTGAAGAGGCGTTCCTTAAGTTGAAGGAGTACTTGGCTAGCTCGCCTGTCTACTTTGCAGTTACAGATCGAGCGATTAACTCGGTCATCGTGCAGGAACATGATCATGTTCAGAAGCCCATATACTTCATCAGCAAGGTGCTATAGGGGCCGAAGGTACGCTATCAGGCTATCGAGAAGACAGCCTTGGCAGTCGTATTCATAGCTCAACGACTCTGCCACTATTTCCAGAGCTTCACAGTGATTGTCATGACCGACCTTTCAATTCGTAAGGTCCTCTAGAAGCCTGACGTAGTAGGTCGGATGGTGTGATGGGCAGTCAAGTTATTCGAGTTCGATGTACAGTATGAAACCAGAGGGCCTATTAAGGGCCATGTTTATGCTGACTTTGTGGTGGAGCTCTCCTCGGAAGCCACTCAGGTAGATGGTGGAGATTTTCAGTGGGTTCTCTCCGTGGATGGATCTTCTAACCAGCAAAGTAGCGGAGCTGGTATAATACTGGAGGGACCAAATGAATTGTTGATCGAGCAGACCCTTAGATTCGCTTTCAAGGCCAACAACAACCAAGCTGAGTAGGAACCGCTGGTAGCTAGGATGTTGTTGGCCAAGGAATTGGGCGCTCGAAGTTTGCTGGTAAAAAGTGATTCATTGTTGGTGACCGGGCAAGTCACAAGTGAGTATCAGGCCAATGATCCGCAGATGTCTTCATACTTAAGGTATGTCACACTTTTAAGGGAGACTTTTCCCGTGTTTGATATAGTCCATGTTCCGAGGGAATATAATGCTCAAGCAGACCTGCTGGCCAAACTCGCTAGCTCAGCCAAGGAGGGTCGCCAAAGGTTAGTCATTCAAGAGACTCTTAAGTCATCCAGAACCATTGTAGGTTGTGCGGGAGAGGTCCAACATGTGGAGACTTTGGAGGACGTAAGAAGAGGCATTGATCATTGACAAAAGAAACGCTAAAGGTGCCCAAGGTAAATGCCTATGGATTGTTGGGAGAGGAATCGACGGATGTTTGCCAGGTCGACGTGGGCGAAACTTGGATGACACCATATTAGTGTTACCTTGTTGATGGCATGCTCCCAGCGGAGCCTGTGGAGGCTAAGGTGATCAAGAAGAACTCAGGCAGGTATACCCTGGTAGATGGAAAACTGTTCAAATATGGCTACACTCATCCTATCCTCACCTGTGTAAGCAGGGATCAGTGTACGCGCATCATGACAGAGCTCCATGAAGGCATCTGTGGAAGTCATGTTGGGGGACGAGCTATCTCTTTAAAATCCGTTCGGGCGGGGTACTACTGGCCGACCATGAAGGAAGACTGCAGAAAGTATGCACAATGATGCGAGCAATGTCAAAAACATGCTGATTGGCATCACACACCCCCGTAGGAGTTGCGATCCATACACACCCCCTGGCCTTTCTACACATGGGGAATAGACATCTTAGGCCCTTTCCCACCAACGATTCGTTAGATGAAGTACCTGGTGGTCGTCATTGAGTATTTCACCAAGTGGTTAGAAGCTGAACCAGTTGTGCAGATAACTGCCCACAGGGTTCAGTACTTTGTATGGAAAAATATTGTTTGTCGTTTTGGGATCCCAAAACATTTAGCGTCTGACAACGACACCCAGTACGCAAGCTAGCAGCTATGCAAGCTATGGACAAAGCTCGACATCAAGCAGGTGTTCTCCTCGGTAGAGCTTCCTCAAACGAACAGACAGGTTGAGTTCGCTAACAGAGTCTTGCTCAGGGGCTTGAAGAGGAGGTTGGAGAAAGATAAGGGGACCTGGGCAGAAGAGGTGCCTCGAATCTCGTGGGCCTACTACACCAGTCCATAATCCACCACAAAGGAAACGCCTTTCAGTTTGTTGTATGGATCAGACGCCATGATCCCTGTAGAAATCCAGGAGAATTCGTTGCGATTCCAGAACTTCGTGATAGAGGAATCTAATGAAGGGAGGAAAGTGAACTCAGACTTACTTGACGAAATATGAAAGCAGGCACACGTCAAAGTCGAAGCTTTGAAGAGAAAGGTCGAACAGAAACAAAAGTCTAAGCTGAGACCTCGACAGTTTCAGATTGTCGACCTGGTGATGCGAAAGGCTCACCTCTACTAGTTGGAGAATAAGCTGTCTCCCAAGTGGACCGGCCCATTCCGCGTGGTAGAAGCACTCGGAAATGAAGCTTATAGGCTCAAGACTCTGGAGGGTGGAGCTATACCCCGAACGTGGAATGGGGCCAACCTCAAGTTTTATTTTAGTAAATATATTTTGTCGATCTTTATGAACAATTTGAATAATTAAGGAGACACTTTTTTTTCCCTTATGGGGGTTTTTTAATGAGGTCGCCCAATGAAAAACTATTCTTGGAAGATGTTTCGCCAGAATACTCCGTTAACACAAAAGAAGGTGACTTGACCGGTATGTTATCCGAGTAAGCGCAATGTGTGAATGATTGACAATTAAACAAGGTCGCCTATTCCTCTGGTAAGATTATGAGGTCTAAGTGACTTGACAACCATACCATTCAGATGGGTAAACCTTTTCTCAGTAAGATTTTGAGTCTAGAAACCCTGAATGGACTTAAGATTATTTAACCAAGGGAAGGTAAGCCAACCTACCCCGATGTGGAAGAGTAGACTTGGTGTGTAAGCCAACACCTAAGTCAGATACTCCAAGAGATAAAAGTTGTTTAAGGGTAGACATGGTGTGTAAGCCAAGACAGATACTCCAACCGAAAGGCTCTAATAGAGTAGACATGGTGTGTGAACTGACACCCACGTTAGGTATTCTAAAGGCAAGAAGTTACAAAGAAATGTCGATGACTAGATACTAGGTAAGACTACCTACCTTGGCAAAACGCCCAAAATAGGCTCCCTATGCGACTTATCCCAAGAAAGACAGCCTTTCCTTGGTAAGATTCCAAGCCTAGGAGCGTCAAAGTCCATGCCGATTCATATGAGATGGCTTTTGCTTAGTGAGACTCTGAGCCTAGGTACCCATAATCGTAGATAGCCATAACTAAGATTGTTTGGCTTAAGCTGGGCAAGATACCTGTTTCGATAAGATACTGAGTCCAGGTACCCTAAGTATATGTCCCGAAGTAGTACGCTTTCTCCTCAGTAAGATTCTGAGTCAAGAGGTACAAAATCGCAATTAACAACAACTAAGAGCGCGTAGCTAAAGGTATAGAAAGAAACCCACCTCGGCGTTGGTAAAACCTACAGAACATGGAAGCTTTGATGAACCAAATCTGTGAGAAAGGCTTGATGCTTTGCTGCTTTGATTGAAGCTTAGTTCTAGGGGGTTTAGAATTCTTGTAAAGATCATTCTTAATCCTATGCACAAGCTAAAGCAATATGTTTTAAAAGAGAAAAACAACCGGTTGAGTTCACGATATAATCGGTTGTTTTACACTTAGCTTATTTGAAGGTTTCAAAATTGTTTTTGACTTGGTTGACTAACTGTCAAAACCAATTCAACCGGTTAAAACGACATTTCAACCGGTTGGTTGTCACATTTCTTAACAGCTTTTCAAAAACCTGTTAAATCTGTTTTCAGTTGAATTAAAACTGATTTGGCTCATGATTAACTGCCTAAAACAACTATATTTAAGAACTATAAATATGGTTTCTCTTTGTATTAAATAAAACACAGAAAGTGAGATTGAAAACATTTTTTAGAAGAGATTTGTTCAGAGTTTTGCAATATTGCCTAAAGGTTGTGCATTGGTTCAAGAACTAATCATAGGAGCTCTATGATTCCTAAAATACCAGGTGTAATCTGTTTCTTTTTTATTCTTGCAATTGTTACTTTTCTATACTAGTAAAGTTTGTAAACCTGTAAGGCCAGAGGGTGTTCTGACCGTGGTTGTGTGAAAGGAAAAGAGGGTAAATGTTCTTGGGTTATCAAGATCACCTCTTTGTGGCTTTGAGTGTGTGTAATCTATGATTGATTGCTAGTGGGAAACCCAGTGGTTGTTCCGGGAACTGGATGTAGCTCAGAGGTTGAGTGTACCAGTATAAATTGATGGTGTAATCTCTCTCTCTCTCAGTCATTATAAACTGTTTGATTTGTTTTGTTGTTTCTGCTGCTATAAACAACCAGTTAAAACGAAGTTTCAACCGATTGTTTTTCTGCAAACAGTTTCAATTGCTTTGTTTGTGTTGGCTTCCTTGATTACTCTTTCTGTGATTGTTTGTTTTGCAAAAATATTTTGTCAAAGAATCCACCCCCCTCTTGTTTAGGCCATTAATTCTAACAATTGGCTTCAAAAGCTAAGTTATTGAAAGTTATTCAAGTTCTGTTTTTTTTTTTTAAATCCTTTAATGGCTAGCAAGTTTTCTTTTGGGGAAGGTGCTTCTTTAAATAGACCACCTCTATTCTGTGGTGAGAATTATCAATTGTTGTGTATAAGAATGAAACTTTTTGTTGACTCAATAGATAGAAAAATCTGGGATGTCATTACAAACAATGCTTTCATACACCTGCCTGAAACTAATGTTGTCTTACCTAAAAATGAAAAAGATCATCTTGATTGTGTAGCTAAGAACATCTTTATTTTTGCTCTTGATTCTAATGAACTTCTTAAAGTTTTAGAATGTGTTTCAGCTAAAGAGATGTGGGACAGTGATTCAAGAAATTGTTTTTTAGAATGTGTTTCATAAAGATTCAAGAAATGGTTGGTTGGACAGTGATGAGTCCTCTGCTGGATCATCCTATGCAGATTCTAAAATGGATGTTTTTCTGATGGCAAGAGAAGAGTCTGCATCAAATAATGTAAGTATATCTACCTCTACCAAATGTGATTGTTATTATCAACTTCTTGAGGCTTTTAAAGAAACTCATGAAGAGGCTAACAAATTAACCCTTTCAAACAATCGGTTGAAAAGTAAAAATAACTGGTTGAAAAATAGAATCAAGGTTTTGGAAGAAGAATTCAACAACTCAAAAACTGATTTTGAAAACTTAGAAATGATTTATCGAAGTTCTTCTTGAAAGTGTGAATCTAATTCTTGCAAAAACTGTGAATCTCTTCAAAAGAAAGTCTTGTATCTTGTGAAAACTATTGACAAAATTTTAAAAGGTAAATCCAACCTTGAGAGTGTTTTAGCATCTCAGAGTTGTGTTTTTAGAAAATCTGGTTTAGGGTTTAACCCGCAAAGCAAGAACAATGGTTGTTTGAAACCTTTTTCAATCATTACAGAAAATCAACCGATTGAAAAGTCCAAACAACCGGTTGTTTGTTGTTTCTACTGCATGAGAAAGGGTCACTTTGTCAGATTTTGTAAAATCCGCAAAGTTTCTGTTCCTAAAGGTATCCTAAAGTGGGTTCCCAAGAATCCTAAGGTTCCTAGCAATTAGATTAACATCCATGGACCCAAATTTATTAGGGGACCCGATCTTGCCACCTGTTTTGTTTTTTGCAGGATTTCTTAATGAGAAAACAACATGTATGGTACTTGGACAGTGGCTGCTCCAAGCACATGACTGGAGATGCATCAAAGTTTGTTAGCATCACTCTTAAATAAGAAGAGCATGTGACCTATGGAGACAATAACAAAGGAAAGATCCTTGGAAAAGGCACCATAGGTAATGAAAACATATTTCTAATCCATGATGTTCTCTATGTGGAAGGGCTCAAACATAACCTACTCAGCATAAGCCAGTTTTGTGATAGAGGATACCAAGTCACATTTAGAACCAACTCATGTGAGATTCGTCTACCAAACTCAAAGGAAGTACTGTTGGTTGGTAAGAGATCAAATAATGTCTATCTACTTGATATCTCTAAATCTACATCTATTGGTTGTCTTTCGACAAAGAATGAAGAATCATGGCTTTGGCACAAAAGAATTGCACACATACATATGCATCACTTGATAAACTGATTTCAAATGATCTTGTTATTGGCTTACCCAAACTCAAGTTTGAGAAGGAACATGTGTGTGAAGCTTGCCAAAAGGGGAAACAAACAAAACAATATTTTAAACTGAAAAACCTTGTTTTCACCTCAAAACCCCTAGAACTATGAGCCTTGGAGGGAATTATTATGCCCTTGTTGTTGTAGATGATTTTTCTAGGTTTACATGGACCCTATTCTTACATTAAAAAAGGGAGGCCTATTCTGATTTCAAGAAGCTAGCAAAGAAGCTACAAAACACCTGTTGTAGCAACTTTGGAGTAATTAGGAGTGATCATGGTCAAGAATTTCAAAATGAGAAATTCAACAACTTTTGTGACAAGCTAGGCATCTTTCACAACTTCTCTGCACAAAGGACACCTCAACAAAATGGAGTGGTGCAGAGGAAGAACAAATCACTTGAAGAATTAGCAAGAACAAAATTGAATGAATCATCCTTACCTAAGTGTTTTTGGGCTGATGCGGTAAGTACAACATGCTACGTGATGAATCGTGTTCTTATCAGGCCAATTCTGAAAAAGACTCCATATGAGCTGTTAAATGGAAGGAAGCCTCAGATAGGACACCTAAAGGTATTTGGATGCAAATGCTACATCCTAAACAATGGTAAAGAGAATCTTGGTAGTTTGATGCAAAAGCTGACAAAGGTATTTTCCTTGGTTACTCCCTATCTAGTCATGCAAATAAAGTTTACAATAAGAAACTTATGACTGTTGAAGAATCTGTGCATGTTGTTTTCGATGAAACTAACAAGTATGAGCAAGGTCTAGCAAAAATCAGTACAAAAGAAGATGAGCATAATATCTTTTTGATGGATCTGGAAAACTGTACAGAAAATCAACCGGTTGATTCAACGAAACAATCGATTGGAAATACGCAACAGTGTGATGTTCCAAAAGAATGAAGGATCCCTAGAGATCTCTCAGTTGAAAATATCATTGGATAGATCAACAAGGGTGTATCAACAAAAAGGAATGTAGCAAACATCTGCAATCATACAACATTTGTCTCCAAGATTGAACCAAAGACAATCAATGATGCACTTCTACCGACCAGTCCTTAGACTTGGGCGTTGACAAAAGTCATGGTGGGGCCCCGAAGACTGGGTCCACTGGGAGGCTGGGAGGATGGGCCAGAGTCTCGGGGAGCTCGCGGGTGAGGGTAGCCGAGGAGGGGGCAGCATCAAGGCACGGGGCGTGGAGGCCTCATACCTCGGTAACCCAAATAATAAAGATGAGCCGAAAAAGGTGGTTTCCAAGCCACATTCCAGGACTCAGTAAGGGAGAAGTCAATGTCACAGACGGTCCGTGCATGGGGGTGTGGACGAGGCGGTAGGGTGCGCCACAATCAAAGAGCCCCTGGGAAAGAGACGACTGGTAAGAGTCACGTCCCAGGGGTGATCTGCATGCATGGCACGTGAATAAGATAGGGCACTCCTAGGGCGGATGACCCAGAGGTTGGGTGCATGAGTTGACACCCAAGTAAGGGGATCTTGCACACTAAATGGCCCTAAAAGTGGGTGATAGTGACGCAAAGACGCACCTACAGTAAGCCTAAGTCACAGTTAGCGAAAGAAGCAGAAACACTAAAGAGTATATAAAGGGTAACGGCCAATATAATAAGGTAAGCAATTCTAATGCGAAAGCATACATAAAGCTCTCAGAGTTTAGAGTTTTTTGGTGTTTCATTGCCCGGAGTTTGACTTGAGTGTCAGAGTGCAAACGGCCGCGAGGGCGCCCGTTGTCTCTTGTTTTTTAGGTGATCCACAGGGAGGAAAGCACTGTTAGAGTGGAGGGAGTCCTGGACGCAAAGGTGGTTGTGAGTGCACGAAGACGTTTGGGTGAATCGACGAGAACTACACTCAAAGATGAAGACTAAACTACTGCTATGCATGAAGAGTTCTGTACAACATGGAAGCTTTGATGATCCAAATCTGAAGTGTAGGGTTGATGCTTTGCTGATTTTGGTTGGAGCTTAGTTCTAGGGTGTGTAGAATTCTTGTACATATCATTCTTGTCCTATGCACAAAGCTAAATTAATCTACGTTAAAAGAGAAAAATGTTTTTCTAAGCAAAGAGAAAAATAATCGATTGAAATCACGATATAATCGGTTGTTTTACACTTAGCTTGATTGAAGGTTTTCAAAACTGTTTTTGACTTGGTTGACTAACTGTAATAACCAATTCAACCGGTTAAAATGACTTTTCAACCGGTTGATTGTCTAATTTGATAACAACTTTTCAAAAACCTGTTAAATCATTTTCAATTGGATTAAAATTGTTTTGGCTCATAACTACCTGGAATCACTAGTTTTAAGAGCTATAAATATGGTTTTCTTTGGATTTCAAACACAACAACACATAGACAAGAAAATGAGATTGAAACTGTTTTTGAGAAGAGATTCAAATCAAAGTTTTACAAGATTGCTAAGTAGTTGTGCATTGGTTCAAGATCTGATCATAGGTGCTCTGTGATTCCTGAATTACCAGGTGTAATCTATTCCTTTCTTATTCTTGTAATTGTTCTTTTCTAAACTTGTAAAAGGTGTGTAAACCTGTAAGGTTAGAGGGTGTTCTGACTAAGGTTGTGTGTGTTGAACAAGATGCTCTGATGTCTCCAAATCCAAGAGGAAAGATTGAAGACCTTGTTGTTGGATGTGTGTGTTGTCTAGTTGTTTGAAACTTGTTAATTCACTCCTTAAGATGATCCAAGTTCATTTGAATCTTTAACCTTTTGAAAAGATGAGTTTTCTAAAATGCTATTGAAATTTCAACAGGTTGAAATTTTGAATAGGTTGTTTTACCTTAGTAGTTTTTGAAAAGGTTTTGAAAAGCTTGACTTTGCTGTCAAGTCAATTCAACCGATTATTTTTCTAAAAACCTGAACAAAATTTTGATAAGTGGTTTTAATATGTTTTAAATGACCCTAACTACCTTGGCTCCTTTATTAAATTTTTTAGACCACTTGGTTGGTCTATATAAAGGTGGTTTTACGCTCCTAATCTTGGAGTAAGAAAAAAAGTTTATCAAAAACAGTTTTCCAATATTTGAAAGAGCTTTGGATCATTCTTAAGTGTGTGGAATAGGATTGGGTTGTAATTCTGAACTTTAAGCTTTGTAATACCCAGGTGTATTTTATTCCCTTCTTCCTTGATTACTGTATTTCTG
>Ga0123341_1003779_pt1 | contig 13103 bp, 12 predicted proteins | sample Turbeapinknodule_FD_89959 | JGI IMG/M metagenome (GOLD analysis project Ga0123341, IMG submission 89959) | Root nodule microbial communities of legume samples collected from Mexico - Turtle bean Mexico pink nodule | ecosystem: Host-associated > Plants > Roots > Nodule | place: Mexico: Nepantla... | reverse complement strand
ATTGTATTATTTTAATTTTTTTTTGTTATTAAAAAAATATGTAAATGCAGAGAAACTAGTTAACTAAAAATAATATCAACATCATTTTACAAATTCTTTAAGATTCAGTTAAGATAAAAAAAAAATGAAATCATTACAAAATTTTACTTCTGGATATAGGATGCTATAGCCGATATTTTTTGTCGTGAATATTTATTAGTGTGTCCAAAATCTAAAATGAAATTTACTATTTAATAAACTGGTATTTATATTTCCTAGTGCATATAAGTCATATTTAAAAATAACTTCTTATGATAATTTTGCACTATGGTGCAGTAGTTAAAGTAAAAATAATTTTGAGACCAATCCCATTGAATCTATTGAAGTGTGTGCGTTAATGTGACCCTACATATCGGATTATTCTAAGGGTAGAGAAACCAAATGCATATTAAACTCTAATAAATTGAAAAAATAAATACACTGAACCTTTTTTTTTTGGCCATTTGTTGGTATAATTTTCTGAACCATCCATCAACTTCTGAAAATAAAGACAGGCATTTCCAGTTTTCCAAGGTTGTCAATTATTGGAAGTAAAGCAAATATTGCATTTTGCACATGTTGTGATTCTGTCTGCAAGTGCATGGTTCAATAACTATGATATGAAAACCACAGTGTTTGTTATGATTTAAACCACTCAGCATATTGATTAAAATCTCTACTTAAAGATATTTTAACTAAAAATCTTATAACGAAAGGAGTGCATAAATTAGGAAAATAATTTATAATTAATGAGTGTTAAGAAAAAAAGAGAATTGCAGAGGAAAATATCCATGGCTTGGTCAAGTTGCATAAGAAATTTTGTCGCCTTGTTTTAGAAGGTGTTGATGTGAATGTCACAACACAACACAACTCATGGAACCCCACACATGCATTTTGCCTTTTTTTCCAGCTAAAGTGAGCATTCCAGCTGTTTGATAGTTGGCTTCAGATCAGATCCACCTCCTTTTTTATTCAACAATATCATCTCACACATTCACCCCTTTATTCTTTTCAACCATTTTTTCTCACTCCTATATTCCACACACTAATAATACTGCAAATCATTAAGTTGGGTTTTGTGTTATTTAATATTTCAAGACTTTATAGCACTTTTGTTAAATGTTAATTACAAGCTTCTTAACTTTAAAATGAAATGAAATCAGCAAGTTGCTAGTAAGAAAATCTTCAATAATTCAAACTCAAATTCTGTAAGATTAAGTTAACAACCTAATCATCCTTGTATATGATATTGCAATAATGATGGAAGATATAATTTGAAATGATGAAGCACTGAAAATTGACACCTAGCACAGCACATTTTGTACTGAAAATATATGCATAAAAAACCTTTGTTTTGTCCTTAATGAAAACTTAAAAAAACTAAAGAGGTAAATGTATGATCAAAAGACAAAGAACTGTTTTGTCTTCATTCTTAATTTTTGGTTTGTCGTTAAAAAATTGTCATGGTTTAATGTGAGGCTCCTATAGAGAAAAGAAAAGAAAATAATTGAATGTTACTGTGGATGGTTCTTTAATAAGAGTCTCATTTATTAGGTGAAGCATACATAAAACTCAACTGAATAATCTTAATGCAGACAACAATGGCAGAGAGAGAAATGCAATTCAATTTGAAGAAGAAGAAGAAGCCATTAAATCCGAGGAACATATTCTTTCTCCAAACCTATAATTAATGACCTTCTTTAGCAAGACCAAACGTGACCCACCAAACAGCGGAGAATGCTTCCAATAATGTCTTTTATCAAATCATAATCTTTTGGAAACTCACGCCCCCATCTCTCTCAACTTTCAAAACCCAACACAAACAAATAATTGCACGAGTTAAAATTTCGATTAATTGCTATCAAACTATGAATAGTAAAATAAAATTAAGTTTTTATAAAAGACCAAAATTTTATAAACCACAAACAAAGTTATAAAATTTATGGAATTTATGGAAGTTGTTACTTTGTTCCCGTTAAGAAGATGAAACCGGAGAACTATTGAAATTTTCGTCTTTCTCCTTCCTCCGGACAAGTTGTTAGGGTTTCATTGAGATCCTTCTTGTATTCGTGCTACTCTTTCGGTTCTCGGTCTCGGGTGAATGCCAAATGGAAAAAGTATCCGCAGAAGGCAGAAGACACTCCGACGCTCAAGTCAGTAAAGGATTCAACACTCGGTGTACAGTAATAATGACGTACCTTGTTTCTTGGAATGTGTGTTATTTATATTATTTTAATGGACTTACCTCATTGAGTCTGATTAGTGGAATGAATCACACTTATGATTGCATTACCTAATTCTTAATGATAGTTTAACTTCACTGACCTTGATTTGAATATGTGTCGATCGTCCTGACTGTGTATGATGTCTCAATCGGTTCAGTTAGAGCGTCCAAGACACATCAGCATGTCGGCCATGTAAAAAAATTAAACTTATTAAAGAAAAAATATAGCAACTTATTAACCTTTCTTCACACTCTTTGATAACATTTTGATGAGTTTATCTTAGTTGTTTTTTGTGAGTGAAAAGAAAGGAGTTAGATACGCAGACAAAGCAGAAGGTGTCGCTATGGCATGTGATGAGGGCGTTGAAATCCTATAATATTATTGCCCCACTTCGCACTCCATGTGCCATGCTGCACTGCATTTCCATCCTCTTTCCCTAACCCTCTCTCTCACATTCACACAAACGTTCTTGTTCTTCTTGTTCTTCTTCACTTCACCAAACATCCATTCCCTTATGCTCTCACATGGCTTCCAATTCCAAGGCCATTTTGGATTATGCTTTGTTTCAACTCACTCCCACCAGAACCAGGTCACCCTCAACCCTTTCTTTTTCCTTGTTCTTTGCTCTAAACAACTCTTACTGGGTGCTTTTCTTTTGCATCTGTGGTTGCTTAATGTTCTTTTTTCTTTTGCAGATGTGAGTTGTTAGTCTTTTGTGGAGGTGCTAATCAGAAAATAGCTTCTGGGTTGTTTGAGCCTTTCGTTTCTCATCTCAAATTCGTCAGAGATGAGATCTCCAAAGGTGGATACTCCATTAAGCTTCTGCCTCCCTCCAACTCTGCCTTCTGGTTCACCAGAGCCACCTTTGAGAGGTGATTGCTGCTTCTATCGATTTATTACGTTATCTTTTTTGGCCTCTATAAGTGATTATTATCAATCTCTTCTTTCATCTCAACAACTTTCCTAATGTTTTCCAATCAAAATTGAAGATCCCGTGAATCAATACCTTAATAATTGAAGCCTGTAATGTGACATAATGGAATGGGAATGGTATCTAAAGAACTTTTTAAATTTTGTTCACACAATTAGTACAAGGGGTAATCATTTTCCACTCAGATTACTACCATGGATATATACTTCTTCATGGACCTCTGCAGCGTCAATGATAATAGAGGTCACTTTTTGTTTGTCCCTACTAATAATTATTTTATTTGACACCCATCAACTTGTTTAGTTAAAGTACATGATATTGTCAAATCAGTGATTGATTAACAAATTGCAGCTCTTGAATGATAGCTCGTGATTTAATAATCGATTTAGTTTACGTGGTTTTATAAATTTAGGGAAGAATTTTTTTGGGGGTGGGAGTTATTGAAAACTAGGACTCAGTTAATAGAGGAAGGACTCTGGAAATTATAAAAAAACTCAGGATTTTCTGTATTTTTATCTCGTGTTCCTCCTTTCAGGATCCACATTCATCCAATTTAAGATTTATGATGCTGATTTTGCTCACTTCAGTTTTTGTCTTCTCTCTTTCCTTTTGGGGTGGGGTGTATTTTGCAGATTTGTGCGTTTTGTCAGCACACCGGCTATTCTGGAGAGGTTTGTTAGCCTTGAAAACGAAATTCTTCAGATTGAAAGTTCATTTCAAGCTAATGCTTTATCGATGTCCAATGCAACTCCTGATGAAGGTACGGTTGGAAGCTGCATCTTAAACATGTTTTATGGATATTGCTGCATGAATTGCTCAGTGTTAGGTGCTATAGTTAAATTTCAACAGCTGTACTTATTAAGTCAAACGACCATGAGGGAATGAAGTATGTGCGCATAATATTCACACCTAATCATCCGTTGCTTAATTGGAACTATTTTCTTACTAAAATTTTATTGTGTATTAGGAATCGTGCCACAAAACAATGGCAACACAAGGAGGTTAAGTGATTCTGCGAAGGTACTCAATTTCTTAAAGAAATGTTAGAATTACTTAATAATCTCTGATTTATTTTCTTAATTTACATTTTGTTTTGTTTCAGTTAAATGATGTACTTGAAGGTGTTGAGATCAAAGAAGAGGAAAGCTCAAAGTAACTGTCTCTCTCTTCAATGGTTTCTGTTGATGAAATGTTATTTTTATTTTTAAAAGAATTTCCTAACACTTCCTGTTGCTATAATGATAAGGGTTTCCCTGCATCGTCTATTGGAATCTCGAATAGCACTACTCCGGAAGGAGCAAGCAATGGCTTATTCACGTGGTCTTGTTGCTGGATTTGAAATTGACAGCATTGATGATCTCATATACTTCGCAAATGCATTTGGAGCAATCCGATTAAGGTATGAACTGGAACTAGTTCTTACTTGTACACCGTCAAAGGGAAACTTTAGTCAATTCAATTCTTACTCATAACATCAATGCCATTTTTCCTGCCTGTTTTTGTAAAGTGAGTTTATTTTCCTCAAAAGAACTTTCCCCTGCTTTGCCTGACTTAAAATTATTTTAACAATTGACCCTACTTTGTAGATTGTGAAATTTCACTTGTCTAAGGGGATCCTTCTTTTTGCTATGGAGGTTCAACTACCTTTGGATGTCAGTTCTCTCATTCCTTATTTTTCTAAGGATCATTGAGAAATGAGAACCTATTCTTGTGAATATTTTAGTTTCCTTTACACTCTAACTGTCATCCTGTATGTCACACGTACTAATGGACTATGCCATACCACCATATCAGACTAGGGAAATTTCTGCAAAACGTACCTGTTTTCTTACTATGAGATATGATAAATCATTTAAAACTAGTAACCTATGGTTGTGGACTGGGAGATCTTGCCTCATTGACAAAAAACCTTTAGCTTTAAAATCAACTCAGTCTTGATATTCAATGTATGTAGGGAAGCCTGCATTAATTTTAAGGAATTATGGAAGAAAAAGCATGCAGATGATCTTTGGATAAAAGAAGTAGCTGCTATGCAGTCAAGCTTGCCACCGGCACTCTCATTGTCTGGATCATCAGGAATTATACTGGCAAATGATATAACCGGCAATGACCAGAATAGCGTTGCTTCTGGTGACGGAAATGTTCTTTCTGAAACATCAAATTCTACTTCAAACAAAAAAGAAGGTAATTTTTTCAACTCTTCCTTTTCCTTTACCTAGTCTATATTATGTATTTAGAAATTTACAGAAACCTTCACCTCCAAATCAAATCTCAGAAATTTAAATTTGATAATCAGAAATCTGCTTACATAATGATGTCTGCTGGATGTCATAAAGCCATATTAAAGAGAGGATATAGATATCATTTACAAGCCATACAATGTTTATTTAATATCAATGAATGTCATGTGCAGATGTGAACCTGGCTACTCCAGATCAGAAACCTTCACAAACAGCAAATGTTCATATGCCAATGCCTTGGCCTTACAATGTGCCTCCTTATATGTATAATCTTTCGCAAATGCCTTCGTACCAAGGATATCCTATGAATAATATGCAGACTGTTCCTCCTTACCTTCTACAGAATTTGCAATGGTCTTCTGACCCGGGAGTGAATCAGAAACCATCATCAACCAAAAAGGATAAATCCCATAAGAAAAGGGCAGATGAATATGAAGAAGATCAGCAGTCAGAGTCCAGTGATGCTGATTCTGGGAGCGAATCTGATTCAGATAAACAGAATTACTCCAGTCACTCTTCGAAGGATGATGTGAAGAGGAGAAAGAACAGAAGAAAGTCATCTGGAACAGTTGTGATTCGTAATATCAACTACATCACTCCAAAAAGGAGAAATGGAAATGAGGACGGAGGCTCTGACGAATCTTTAGAAGATGATGATGTCATAGATGAACAAATGATCAAACAAAAGGTCGGTGTTGCACTTGAATCTTTGCACAAGGTCCATAAAGTTGAAAAACACGCTAATGGAAAAAAAGCAGCAGCCGGGCACAAGGTAACTAAATCAAGTGATGCGACTGAGGAGGATCTCACTGAAAACTTGAGTGATGCATCTCAAGGAGGAAACAATAATGAGAACTGGAGTGCATTTCAGAACCTTTTGAAGATAGATGAGGGTACTGGAATTGATGGACCAGAAAGGATGAAGTCAATTGATGCCCAGGATGAGCATTTTACGGTGAGGAACTCAGAAGAAACAATGCCGTATGCTGCTAGTTCAACTCCAAACTTGGATTTCAATGAAGTTCTCAAGAATCCTAAAGTTCCAAATGACTCCTTTATTGTGACTCGGAGAGATGGAGGAAATGAAGGTGGATCCAAGCTGGACGAGTATGTAGACAACTGTGGTCCAGTTACAAAGAGCAGGGACAATGTGGGTGAAGAAATAGTGCTGTCTCATAGATCAAAAGAACCAGGAAATAAACACGGTGATCCATTATCTACTTTTGCTGCCGACTCATTACAAACAAAGGGCAGAACATCAGATGATTGGTTTATTCTTGAAAATTTGGAAAAGATGAGGAGCCCCGATCCTGCAATTGTGTCTGCAGCGTTTGATGGTGATTTCACTTCACCAGTGAATGGTCATTCCCATTCCGAGAAAAGAAGTGAAAGAACTCTCATTGATGATTCCTTCATGATTCAGGGTCAATTAGTAGATAACGATCTTTCTGGCTCCCAATGGAAGAGGGACTTGAGTATGGTTGCAGATCTAACTGTTGCCAACAAGCCTGAAAGTGATGCAGCTTCTTCAAATGAGAAGCGTGCATTATCAAAGAACCAGGAGCCTAACGACCTCTTTGTAGTTCTACAACGTGATTCTGGATTTGATTCTGTTGAGGGCTCACGGACAATGGACTATGAAATTGACTTTTCCTTAGCAGAAACTGATAGAAGATCCTCCTTCGACCATTCTCATGACAAGTTGAATGACAACCTTCCTGCTAGTCCCGTGAAAACCAATGTGAGCAAAAGCAAGGTTTCTGGATCAAGAAGTTCAGAAAAGGATGAGAAATCAAAATCCTCGCGCAGTTCCTTCGGAAAGGGCAAGCCTGAAATAATTCCCAGGGCCAGAAAGCCATCTCTCCCGAATAGGCCTATTGTTCAGAAGAGCAAAAGGGAACAGGTATCGTGATTTTTCCATTGTTCAGTAGCATTGTTATCTTTTGAAGATGCTTTGTTCACCTAATTCTTTTAACATAGCATGTATTAATTCTCACTCTTAATGATGCTTATGACGGTAAACAGGAAGATGAGACGAGGAAGAAGATGGAAGAATTGCGGAATGAACGTCAGAGGAGAATTGCTGAAAGAACTGCATCCTCTGGTCTTGCTCGAGGTGTGCCCAAGAAAGACCAAGTTGAAGGTAAAAAAACAAGGGTTTCTCCTAAGAGTGACAAGAACAAGACTCAACCTGCGAGAGAGACAAACAGAATCAGTTCTGTCAATGTCAGGGGAATTTAGCAAAACTCGTGAGTTCGATGTGGATGCAGATTTTATAAGCTACATGGTAAAGTGTATTTAAATAAGCGATGATTAAAATGAAATGAATAGTTTCGTTTTTTATAAACTGTAAGTTATTGCATGTTTTGTTTTGTCTCACGGTTGTATATCAATAGATTCTTTATCGATTGTAGATGAAAACTTGTCATAAAGGTTTTGTTGGATAAATAGATATTCAAGTTTAATAGGTTGTGTGGATTTTGTATATCCCGGCATTCTTTGTTCTATGTAATGTATGTATGAAACCTTTATGAATAATTCTATTCTTTTGCAAATAATTCTGAATTTATTTTTCTGTCTGATTCTTTGTCATTATGATACCGCTAGGAAAAAGAAAGTGAACAAAATTCACAACTTATTTCTACAATGTTTTTAGTTATATCATTAATATTCAATTTGTATCTCAACTAAATATAAAAATATTTCAGGTATAAACATGAAGAGTTCTATGAAGTTGAATTAAAAGTCTTTTCAATAATATTTTTTAGCAAATTTTAGTATTATTTCAGAATGAGTTTGTGAAATTTAACTCTACAAGATTAATTATAAAGTAAAAGTTGCCTTTGTCATGTTTATTTTGGGACTTTACCTTGAAGAACAATTTGAGTTTTTCTCTTCAATAGCGTATATTGTTTGAGTTCTCCATCCTTTTGGACATAAATTAAAAAGATAGAAGCTTATTTTAAAAGCAGTTTTTTTTTTTTTTTAAAAGTTAGTGTTGCAGTATATAAATGAAGTTTCTACTTTCATATCAAACTAGTCTAGAAGCATTTCGAGAATTTCGGTGAATAAAAAATTGACGACAAAAGAAGATTTTGATTTAAACTCAAAGATCGTTGCCACGTGCTTACAAGTAAAGAGAAAAAAAAATATTAGTTCCTTTTCATACGATACACTCAAAATTAGAAATCAAATAGTGAAAGAATCAGTAGTTTTAAGGCGAGGGTTTATTATAGAGTTGGGGCAAAATTATATAAAACTGGACGTACAAATTGCTAATTATGGAGAACCAAAATTATATAAAACTGCTTTGTTACAGTATCAGTTTGTACCTAACTCACTCAGAACCAATGTTAAGTAGTTTGTTAAAACTTAAAAGTGGGAACTCAACAAAATTATTGAGTTGATTAAACATAGAAAAATCGAAGAGACATGTGAAAGGGTCGAAGCTGTTTAATATTGTCTTGTTTTTAGCAATGAGCCTGCCCATAATATACTTTACAATGTTACAGGAAATTATTAGTTACAACCTCACCTATACTTTACACTGCTATTCTGTTTACTGTTTTAGTGCTCAACACAACTAACTACTTATATATTTACTTCAATTTTTCTTTGTATTTCTCACAGTTCCTAAACAAACAGTTTCCTTGTTGCGCAGTAGTTTACTATGAGAACACGGCATAAACTCCAACACAATGGCTGAAAGCAACTCCATCAAATCCAAAACATAGGACTGAAAAGGTACTTATTTTTCATCCTAGCTCTCTCACGTTTGACAATTTTCTATTAGAATTCACATTATTTAATGATGATGCTCCACCATTAGGTCTAACCTCCTTATTGCATGCATGTCGCTTATTTTTTTATTATAATGTCAATTTGAAAGTTCATTTCTGGATATTTTATTTCTTCGCTACAAAGGTTTGAATTCTCTAGCAAATTATTCTGTAGTTTTTTTGGTCTTTTAATACCTTCAATGGGCTTTCATTTTGAGCTGAACATGTCAGCTTGTTTATACACACTTTGTGAAGTTGTGGTTCGCACATCACAATGTTTTTTTTTAATTCAGGTTTTCAAGTCAATATAAGCAAAAACCTACTAAGCCATGTCTAACGTGAGATTATGTGGTTTGATGCCATTTCGCTTTGGACGAAAGGCCTGTCTTTTTGAGGTAAGATTCTGGCCTTCTGAGAAAGCAATTCCCAATGGTTTTGTCATTGTATTTTGCATGGCTTGGTTTGTTCCATGCTTAAATTTGGAATTGTTATACTGTCATAACTCCTTTCATTCATGATACACAATTTATCATGTTCAGTCAATGAAAAGCTTAACGACGTCCAAGAAGCCTTCTATGGCTCATAATGAAGGGAAGGGAGGGTCAATTGAGTGGTCATTTGTTGGTGCAGACCAATTGATATCAATGATGAAGGTCCATAAGAAGATCTTTGTCTTTAGGGATATCATGGACCTTGCTCCTATCAATACTTCTGCTTCCTTGCTTGAGGTATTTCATCTTTCTGAACTATGTTATGGCTTTGCCTGAAAAATGTAAATAAATAAACATGACTTTGCCTCCCTTTGTTTTTCATCTGTCATATTTTAGATGGTTATTACAACCTTGGAAGATCTTCAAAGGCTTTACCCGGGGATCATACCAAGCAAAAAAGTGTCAAATATAAAAAACAAGCCTATAAATGAGGTTTTCAACTTGCAGCACTTGAAAGTGTCTTAATTAAAGTTACTTCATAAATTTGTATCCCAGAATGCTAAATGTAGAAAGTTTTCTGCTAGGGTCTTGCCTACTTCTGCGAGGCTTTAGAGTCTCTTGGAGAATCTTGGATGATTAACAATGATTCTATGGAAAAACACAGCTATGAGTTACCAGCGTGTAAAGATAACACCAATATGAAGCAACTGGGTACATCATATTTCACAATTTGTCCTGTCTCAGTCGAATTTCAGTTGATTGTTATTTTATTTGTTTTGCAGGTGAAACTATGTCGACCACACTTGATTGTTTGATTAAGATTGCTAGTGAGAAGTTTGATATTATGGAAGAAGATGACCCAAAAAAAGTTCTACCTTACAACTCCTTTTCAGATATGAATTATTCCCCTGTCACACCAAAATCTGTCCTTCCAGAATCCATGACCCCAGCATATTCTAGTACCATTCCACTTTGGTCTCCAAGAGCTGTGGAAAAGCTGAACCCAATTGATTTAAAGCGTTTATCTTACCACATGTCATCACCACGCATGCAAACCCACAAGATAAAGAAGGAACCAACTATGAACATGGAAATAATAGATCAAAAAGTTGAAAACCCAGAAAACAACATATCACAAGATATAGTTCTTCCCTCCGGCACTACTAGTGATCATGGAGAAACATATGATAATCCTCAAGCAATGGAAGATGTGGAGAAACTTTCAGTATCTCCCAAACCATTACAAACACCTACTCTGCAACAAAAAGCACAAGGGTCGGTAGCATCACCGTCATCTCCACTAACACCTCCACCACCCCCACCACCTCCACCCTCACCCCTTCCTACAACATGCACTATCCCACCACCACCTCCAACATCATCACCACCAGTGCTGCAACCAAATAGGGCACTACCCCCGCCGCCACCACTACCTTTGAGCTCAAGTTTAGCACTAGTACCACCACCTCCCCCACCAATTCCCTTTAAATCTGGACCAGCTCCGGCACCTCCACCATCAATGCCACGTGGAAGCGGAGCTGCTGCTGCTCCACCACCACCTCCACCTGGAGCAGGGAGATGCTTGCGACCAAAGGCAACTACCAAACTGAAAAGGTCTACACAATTAGGCAACCTGTATAGAACTCTCAAGGGAAAAGTGGAAGGATCCAGCATCAAAGGCAAATCATCCAGTGGGAGAACCAATGCAATTCGAGCAGGAACTAGTGGGAAACTAGGAATGGCTGATGCTCTAGCAGAGATGACAAAAAGGTATACGTTTTTAGACACTCCATAATTTGGCTTGCTTTTAAGCCTTGAAACCAGATTTCTCACCACTTTCTTTTGTTATTTTTTACTTCAATGTTTGGTTTTTACTAGATCATCTTACTTCCAACAAATAGAAGAAGATGTTCAGAGGTACACAAAACAGATCATAGAACTGAGATCAGCTATTACCAATTTCAAGACAAAGGATATGATAGAACTTGTGAAGTTCCACAAAGATGTTGAATCCGTTCTTGAGAATCTAACTGATGAGTCACAAGTGAGTTTAGAAACCCCATTCATCTCCATTCAAGTTAATGCACTGCCATGTATTATTTTGCTTCTTCTTTCGATACCATGATACAAAACTCCATTGCTATGTAGGTCCTATCTAGATTTGAAGGCTTTCCCTCGAAGAAGTTAGAAGCTATAAGAATGGCAACCGCGCTTTATCTTAGGTTGGATTCAATTCTTACTGAGCTTCAAAATTGGAATATAGTGACTCCTGTTGGCCAGTTCCTTGACAAGGCTGAACGTTATTTCAATAAGGTGATTCTCAATCTTTTGGTTTATTATCCCCTCATTCATGACATTGATTCTTTTAATGTATCTACATTCGTTTCTAACTTGCAACACCAACATACAGATAAAAACAGAATTAGATTCAATGGAGCGAACCAAGGATGAAGAATCCAAGAAATTCAAAAGCCACAACATCGAATTCGACTTCAACATCCTTATAAAAATCAAAGAAGCCATAGTGGATGTTTCCTCCAATTGCATGGAACTAGCAATAAAGGTCACACAACAACAACAATCACAAACAAACCCTATTTAGTTTTGATGATTCCACCTTAGGACATTTAGTATGATTGACTTGATGTGTATTTGCTTGAACTGAATGCAGGAGAGGCGCAGTGATGCCGCCACCAGAGTTTCAGGATCAAACATTAGTGATGGAAAAAGAAAAGAACATGGTAAGTTGCTTTGGAGGACTTTCCAGTTCGCATTTCGAGTCTACACTTTTGCTGGTGGACATGATGATCGTGCTGACAAACTCACAAGAGAATTGGCTAAGGAAATAGAGAGTGACCCGAACCAGCCATGACCTTCCACAAGATTTCTTATAAAGCATGCCACATGCTTCATACTACAATCACCATTTTTTGTCATGGACAACTTAGACGTAGCTCCATAGATGCCTTGCTGTTATTCTCTTATGAAAATCACAGTTTCACTTTTCTGAAATGTACAATTAGACAAAGTATGAACTTTAAAATAAGAGGATAAAATGTTTATATATTTCAAAATAAGAAGACGAAAGTCACGAATTGAATAAAATGGAAGGATTGCAATCATAGTTAAGCTACATTTTTATTGCGCAGATCATTAAAGTAAAATTCTAGTTTTTGTTGGAGAACATGAATACCTATTCAATTGTTTGTAACTTTTTTTTCACTCAGGAAGCCCCAAATCATTGTTTGACCAAAAGAAAACAAAAAACTGGTTTTTTGTTCTTGTCATGAGAGAAAAAAAATTGTTGGGTTAAACAGAGCTATCTCTCAATATTACATCACTAATCCTATCACACAATTTTTCTCTTTCGTGTCTTATTATGGTTGTAAAAAAATTATACAAAACTATCGTATAAAAAAATCTCTTTTAAAAATGCACCACTGTTGATACAATGTTTATTTTTTAAAAATAATTATATT
>Ga0123341_1003778_pt1 | contig 13104 bp, 11 predicted proteins | sample Turbeapinknodule_FD_89959 | JGI IMG/M metagenome (GOLD analysis project Ga0123341, IMG submission 89959) | Root nodule microbial communities of legume samples collected from Mexico - Turtle bean Mexico pink nodule | ecosystem: Host-associated > Plants > Roots > Nodule | place: Mexico: Nepantla... | reverse complement strand
GTGTGCCGCTTAACTTTGATCTAATTGTTGAATGCTTAATTAGGAGTTATTATGTATAAGGGTTGGAACACCCCTAAAGTGTTTCTTTTAAATTCTATTAATTCGTTGCTGATAAAAAAAAAAAGGATGTTATATAGACGTATGGGTTTATTTCACTTTCTGTGCCATTCGTTTCTGGAAGTATAAATTAACTGTCTTAATATTTTCCTTTGGATTTTCTACGTTGATTGTTCATGGATAGTATTTCTCTGATGTTTGAGAAACATTGCAGGTGATGATGAATACAATGAATGTTCCTTCCAAAAGAAGTACATTAGAGAGAAAGCTTGACAAACTCATACTAACTTTATTTGCAACTCTCTTCATGATGTGTTTCATTGGAGCCATAGGCAGGTAAGTTGAACAATTGAGTTTGGCTGGACCCTTTAATCTGTTGCTAAGCCTTACTGGGCTTTAATGTTCATGTGCACTGTTAGTATGAGAATAGGATTCTTACTGGGCTTTAATGTTCAAGTACACTGGTAGTATGAGAATAGGATTGATTTTATTTAAACTTGCATTAGATTTAGTGTATTTATTACCATATCAATATTGGTGTTCTGATTGGCGCTACATGTCCCTTGAGCTTTGCATAAGATTATGTGTATAAAGTTTTATTGAAATAATGTAAATTCTGAGATAATTCTAATAAAAGAAAACAATGATTAATAAAAATATTTATTACAGTTTGGGAAATTTAGGACTGTTTTCTTTGTTTTTTCAATTAAATCGCTATAGTATTTTGGAAAAATAAAACTGTGACAGGTATCCCTTATTGTGTAATAGTTTAGTTTATTTCTAAATGACTGTATTTGTTGAAACTGCAGTGCTATCTTCGTAAATAAAAAATATTTTTACTTGCATCTTGATTCATCAGAAGAGGGCTCGGCACAGTTCAACCCCAGAAATAGATTTTTGGTACTGTGAGCTTCCTCCATTAAGATAAATAGCCATCCTCTTTCTTTCTCTATTTCTCTGTTAAATTATTATTGTTAATTTTATGTTTTGTGTTGTCAGGTTTTTATCCTGACTATGTTTACCCTAATCACACTATACTCAACAATCATTCCCATTTCACTTTATGTGTCCATAGAGGTTTGTGTCTCACTCCTTTATGCCCTATAAATGCCAATGTTTTGATTCTAAAGAGAAAATGTAATTTATTTTTGCCAGATGATAAAATTTATTCAATCAACTCAATTTATCAACAAGGACTTGTCCATGTACCATGCTGAAACAAATACACCTGCATTAGCCAGAACATCAAATTTGAATGAAGAACTTGGTCAGGTAAGTGGCTGCCTAATGTTTTTGCTTGAATGAACTGATAGGTTAGAAAGTAAGTGAAAGAGTGTACAAACTATGCTCAAAATGGGAATGAAAAATAGTAAAAGAAACAAAAGAAATTGTAACTCCAACTTTTATTTTCTGATGAGTAGGTGGAATACGTTTTCTCTGATAAAACTGGAACTCTAACAAGAAATTTAATGGAGTTCTTCAAGTGTTCAATTGGAGGAGAGGTCTATGGAAATGGTGTGACTGAAATTGAGAGAGGATTAGCAGAGCGCAGTGGCATGAAGATTGAGGTAAAATATTTATGAATTTTGTAAAAGCAGTTTATCTATGAGAAGGGGTTGCAGTTATACTGTATTTTCTCTACAGGAAAATACTTCTTCCAAAGCAGTGCACGAGAGAGGTTTTAATTTTGATGATGCTAGGCTTATGAGAGGAGCTTGGAGGAATGAGCCTAATCCAGATGTTTGCAAGGTAAACATGACTCTCCTGATCCACAGTATGTTTCTTCTCTCAATTCATTTCTTGGTGTTTGCTTTATAAAGAGAAACAAATATTTTCTGTACAAGTTTGAGTGATTAATCCAACAAGCAGAATGGATTTATTTACATTCCAGAGTATTACAAAGATAGTTAATGGCAAACAATTTACAAGAGAACAATTAAGATACCATTACTTAATGATACATTGAACCTGTCTATCAGTTTAGCGCTTGAGTTGCTTTCTTTTACTTCATGGTCATGCCATGTATTGTACAAGGTTTTTTTATGTTATGTAAAACAAAGTAATATTACCTTATTTATTGCTACTAGGAATTCTTCAGATGCCTTGCTATATGCCATACTGTACTGCCAGAGGGTGATGAGTCCCCTGAAAAGATCAGATATCAAGCTGCATCACCTGATGAGGCTGCTTTGGTTATTGCTGCAAAACACTTTGGTTTCTTTTTCTACAGGTTCGATGCTCAAACTTCTTAATTATGTTCTATTTATCTGCACAAGCATCTGGCCATCTATCTAGGGGCTGGGCTGGAACATGGTTAAGTATTGAACCTCCAACATTAACTATGACCCTTTCTTAAAGAATCAGAGTTGTGCCAATTGAACTACAAAATTGTTGGTGGTACCCCCATCGTTAGGATGGAGATCTTGTGTCCAACTTTTCAAAAGAAATTTCCCTATTGACTAGATATGCATCTGCATGTCTTTTGAGTTGCAGTTATGAAATAATGTCAGCAAAGAGGCTTCAAATTCTTGTACTGTTATACTTCAGATAAGACATTGTTTGAAATGAGATCTTATTTGTATTATTTTAAAGGATTGGCTATCAAAATCGTATAATCCTTTTACTTCTTATTGTTTAACTGACCCAATAGAAGCAGAATCAGAGTGAGAAAAGCAAGTAAAGCTACAAATGAGCCTTTAGACTCATGCTGGTTGGCTTGCTGTTGAGAAAATTGTGGCATCGCTAATTGCTCATTAATGCTAGGTTATGAACAAAATAAGATTTGCTTGCATCTATAAGTGTGTAGCAAACATAGCTTGATGGGAACAGTGCATGAATGTTGATGCCAGCTCTCAGTGAAAATATTGATATACTATGGTCTTTTGCTTAAGAAGCTATGAAAGAAGACTTGTTACAGAGTGAGTACATTGAGCACCAAGAGACAGTTTGGACGCTGAATCTGCATCCCTTTAGTAGGGGAAAATGATTGAAAAAAGTAATAAAGAACTACATAGAATTAGAGGTTTTCTTTTGGTTAAGTTGAAGTTCCCTGAACATCTTTGCATGATTTATCGTATCATCTAACTTTCTTAATGTCTTGTTTATAATTTTGAAAGGTCATACGCTTGGAACATATTAAGGGAAGAGAGAATGTGTATTGATCTTAAAATGTAAATACTCCAATACAATAGTCCAGAGCAAGCTACTTTTAGATAATTTAACAGCAAGTGAACTGCATTCGGTTAGGTATGCAGATAGATCATTCTAGAAGATATTAAAAGGTGCAATTAGCTGGAAGTAGACGAACTCTATACTCTAATAGCACAGATTAGGTTGTATGTAAAAGGAAAGCTTCATAGTTGGACTTTGTATAGTGTTCATCTGCTATTAATCGATAGTGGGCATACATGATAACATATAATTCCGAGTAGGTAGAGGGCATGTGATACTAAGTACTGATATACGTAGTTTTGGAATGTAAGAGAGGTTCTTATGTACATCAGGTTTCTTGTGTACTGCTGTAAATTGGTAGGCATATATGATAACATATTATTTGGAGTAGGTGGAGGGAACGTGTGCTACTGAGTACTGATAATTAGTTTGGAATATAAAAGAGAGGTTCTTGTGTACATCAGGTTTTCTGTTGAATTTGTGTACTGTATATCTAGGAAATGTAGTTAGTTTGACCGATACTGCATTGTGGGACTCAAATTTGTCAGTGTTACACACCTTCCTGTTTAGTTATTTTTCTGCTAAACAAACTGAATAATTCAATTTGCACAATATGCTAACACCAATTATGTATGTAATGAATCTGAATTTTATGCTTGTTATTGAAGAAATGAAATGAAGATTCCACATGATATTTTACATTTTTCTATTAGATTTATTTTTGTCAGAGAGTACATCTTAACTTGTTTAATCCCTGTAGGCCTCACTTTTTTAAAAATAGTAAAATTTCTACTTTCATTAAAGACAAATGTGGGTATTTCTATGTTATCCTCTGAAGTCTGGGATACAGATCAACTGTTATCTGATAAGCAAAGTTGGCAACATGAGTGCATGATTCCAATATTTCTATTGTTGCTTCTGCTATTGATTTTTTAATGGAACTGTTACATTTTAGGTTATTTCAGTTTGAGTTAATGTGAATACTTTGGTTCTTTGTCAGACGCACACCTACGATGATATATGTTCGTGAATCTCATGTTGAGAAAATGGGCAAAATTCAAGACATGTGTTATGAGATTTTAAATGTGCTTGAGTTTAATAGGTAACTTTCATCCCTATCGGTATAATTATAGTTTAAGGTTTTAAGTTTTAACATTTTCTGCTGAACATATCTGTAATCTTTTTTTCCACTAATAGTACAAGGAAGCGTCAGTCTGTTGTATGCCGTTATCCTGATGGAAGGCTTGTACTATACTGTAAGGTAATCGGAACTAGTCTGCTTCCCCACAATACTAAAAATTTGCTTAAATTTGGCTAAGATGACATCTTCCATGGAACTTCCTCTTCACAGGGTGCTGATACTGTAATCTATGAGAGAATGGCTGATAGTAGTAATAATATCAAGAAAGTCACCAGGGAGCATTTGGAACAATTTGGATCTGCTGGACTACGCACATTATGCCTAGCCTACAAAGAATTGCATCCTGATGTTTATGAAAGCTGGAATGAGAAGTTTATCCAGGCCAAGTCATCTCTAAATGATCGTGAAAAGAAATTGGATGAGGTTCAGTTTATGCTATTATCATTGGAAGCTCTTATGTGCATATTTAGCATCAAGCAATTTATATTTTTACAGTATATTATCTCAATAAGTAGCAATGTTATTAAATAACTGTTATGGCACTTACATAAAACCCCAAAAAAAAAATTGAATCCTAACCCTAAGCTCTGGAGACCATGTTAAGAAGTGAAGAAAATAATTATAGGATTGAACATAGGGGTGTTTATTTATAGATGAAAATAATAACAGAATGAATAACATCATACCAAAATATTATTAACTATGGGCTAAGCCTGTTACATTCAACATATAACAACTATTGATTATATGCTTAAAAAACGATTCAATAATAACATTGCTTGAAATGAGAATTAAAGCTATTTACTAAATCCCTTATTCACAAAAGTTGAGTGCAGAGCACTTTTTCTGTGGTCTAGGAGTTGGGTACATGAGGATTGGAGCATCCCTCAAAATGCTCCAATTAATTTATTTATTCTTTGCAGATAAAAGAGAATTATTATATTCTTACTGATGCTTCTTGAAATGATTCAGGTGGCAGAACTCATTGAAAATGATCTCATTTTAATTGGTAGCACAGCCATAGAAGACAAACTTCAAGAGGGTGTACCTGCTTGCATAGAGACTCTTCAAAGAGCTGGTATTAAAATTTGGGTTCTTACTGGGGACAAGATTGAAACAGCTATAAACATAGCCTATGGTGAGACTCTTTAGAAGTAGACCAGTATTTTTTTTTCTACTTGTGCTTTTGTTAATCTGAGTTATCATTTTATATGATGCTTCCACCCTCTTGTTGCAGCATGCAACTTGATAAACAATGAAATGAAGCAATATGTGATTAGTTCAGAAACTGATGCAATTAGAGAAGTTGAAGACAGGGTACTGGCCCTTTATGTACCATGTTTTGTCTATAGTTCATAGTGTTTTTTACTGGAATAATTACATTGTTTTGTAACTTATTTAGGGTGACCAAGTGGAAATTGCACGGTTTATCAAAGAAGAAGTGAAAAAAGAGCTGAAGAGATGCCTTCAGGAAGCACAAAACTATTTTCACTCCTCATCTGGGCCAAAATTAGCACTTGTAATTGATGGAAAATGTCTAATGTATGCATTGGATCCAAGTTTAAGAGTGATGCTGCTGAACATAAGTTTGAATTGTCATTCTGTTGTTTGCTGTCGAGTTTCTCCTTTACAGAAAGCACAGGTAAAGCTTATATTGTATCAATAACTTATTCTTTGACTTATTTCTGTAATTCTTATTAATCTTGATATGTAGAGAGTAAGTTGTCGGGGAAGCTAATTTTTTATTTAAATTTTGGCTTAGTGAGTAGGAGAGCTTAAAGTAACTGCCTAGTGGAATTTGAGAGTTGTTTAGCTTATGAATTTTTTTCCATTATTTGTTCGCTATGCCTCCTTACAGGTCACGAGTATGGTTAAGAAAGGTGCACAAAAAATAACACTTAGTATTGGTGATGGAGCCAATGATGTTAGCATGATTCAAGCTGCTCATGTTGGTGTTGGCATAAGTGGGTTGGAGGGTATGCAAGCAGTGATGGCCAGCGATTTTGCCATTGCACAGTTTCGATACCTTGCAGACTTGCTTCTTGTTCATGGCAGATGGTCGTATTTGCGAATTTGCAAGGTATTGTGTTTTCTAAACTGCAATGTATGCTCTCGTTATACTTTTTTTTTAATGTTGTAACACTTGAAAATTGACTATTGCAGGTTGTCATATACTTCTTTTACAAGAATCTCACCTTCACTCTTACTCAGTTCTGGTTCACGTTTCAAACTGGGTTTTCTGGTCAGAGATTCTATGATGATTGGTTTCAGTCATTATATAATGTTATCTTCACAGCACTACCTGTAATCATTGTTGGATTATTTGACAAGGTGGAATATTCTTTCTAAAAGTCTTGTGCAGTTGTGCTTCACTTTTCATGTTTGCTGTTTTTCTTCAATGATGACATGTTCTGATTAGTTGCTTGTGCCTTTGCCAGGATGTCAGTTCATCTCTATCCAAGAAGTATCCTGAACTATACATGGAAGGAATAAGAAATGTTTTCTTTAAATGGAAAGTTGTGGCAATATGGGCATTCTTTTCTATATACCAGTCTCTAGTATTCTTCTATTTTGTGAGTACAACAAACTTAAGTGCTAAAAACTCAGCAGGCAAGATATTTGGATTATGGGATGTTAGTACAATGGCCTTCACTTGTGTTGTAATAACCGTCAACTTGCGACTGCTTATGATTTGTAATTCCATCACTAGATGGCACTATATTAGTGTTGGTGGAAGTATATTGGCCTGGTTTATTTTTATTTTTATATATTCAGGGATTAGCACTCCTTATGATCGTCAGGTGAATTCCCTCTCTACATTGGGTGTATTAAAAAAGAAACTTAGGAAATTTCCTTGACCCATTAAAAACTCTGTTAACTAGAGTTATGTTTCATTTTCTGCAGGAAAATATTTATTTTGTCATATATGTCTTGATGACTACGTTCTACTTCTACGTCATGCTAATTCTAGTTCCCGTTGCTGCACTTTTCTGCGATTTTGTTTACCAAGGGTAAGGTTCTGATTTGAAGAAGTTTTGCATTTTTTCCGGGCATTCATTAGTTTAGTTGCAGAACTTTTAAGATCTTTAAAGAGTGATAAATATCAAAGTCAAGATATGCTCTGGAGTTTCAATTGCTAATGCAGGAAAGGAGTCTGGGTTTCTTGAGATAATAATATTTTATAATGTTCATTTGATAAAAGTGGCTGCTGTAGCATCCATTCTCATGCTAGCTCAATATTTTTGCATTACAATCCAATGGAAACAGTCTTTTTATGGATAGGTGAACATAATGAATTTAGTATCCTATGTTGCATGTGAGGCAGATAGCTATGGAGCATGTGATAAACTGGACATTTAAAAAATTGGGGACCACTTTATTTATTCCTGCAGCTTTGTTAATTTTTTATTCATTTGGTTACAGGGTTCAAAGATGGTTCTTCCCCTATGATTATCAGATTATTCAAGAAATGCACAGAGATGAGGTAGATAACACAGGTAGGGCACAGTTGTTGGAGATAGGGAACCAGCTTACGCCAGCTGAGGCAAGGAGTTATGCAATATCTCAACTCCCGCGTGAGATATCAAAGCACACCGGGTTCGCTTTTGATTCACCTGGGTACGAATCCTTTTTTGCCGCACAGCTTGGTGTATATGCCCCACCCAAGGCATGGGATGTTGCAAGACGAGCCAGCATGAGATCGCGGCCCAAGATTGGGCATCACAAGTAATTTGGAGTAGGATGCTTGTACATTACTTAGTTTCGGTTTTCCACCTTGAGAGCCAGCCTAGGAATTGTGTAAAATTAGAATGTGCCATATTAAGTATAGTCATTTTCATTTAGGATATATTCTGTTTCTTTTGTTTTTTCTTGGGTGGGGGATTAGAGCAGTTTTCAGGTTTCGTCATATGTACATTCCAGGATATTCAGCATTAGTATACTCAATTTTTGTGAAATTTACAGATTCTGCCATTCTTTTAGTTGATTCCTGGAGTTAAGTTCTTTTCTTTGGTTTTTGGATATCTGCAATGTTGTTGATTCTTGTTGAAATTCAAGCCTTTCGTTTTGATTTTTACAAATTATTTCTCTTGCTACAGTAATTTTGTATACTTTTACTTTGCATCATCTCTCCTACCTCTTTTTCCCTAGTAGAAGTGATGTTAATAAAACATCACCTATTTTTTAATATATCCAACGCTTTCGCCGTTCTAATCTATCTCCTTATATATTGTAATAACTAAACTACAACTTTTCATTAACTGCTGAAAGTAAGTCATTTTCTGTACTAGTGTCTATCTAAGAAATAAGAGTACCCAACTTTGCCTTTGCTTAAAATATAATCATACAAAAGATAAAAATTATATACAATTTTAGAAAAAATAATAGCAATTAATTATTTCAACTCTTGGTATGAATAAATAATTGTTAGTTTCGACTGAAGTCCAACTCTCAAGGAACTAGAAATGCTTCTTGGATACCAGATTTTATTGCAATTTTTTATGTAACTGGTCAAACTTAAAATATCCAACAACTTATATTTTCTTTGAATTTCATTATGATAAGTGTCTTTTCAAATCTCATTGGACGAATAAAGTTCTTTAAGGAACTGTTGATGTTGATGGACTTTATTCCTTTCATAATCTCAAGCTTCAAAATCATTCCTCTTTGTTGTAGTCATCCTCTAAAATCCTCAGTTGTTCAACAAATAACTCTTAGTTTAGTGATGGTGTTAAAGCTTATATATAAATAAGTAAATATTATCAATTTATCTTTTGTACATACATCATCATCCAATAAAATTGACTTACTTTTGCTCATCTTGTTGTATTGCTAAACCATATTCTCATGTCTTTAAATCTATTTATTTATTTTTTTAAAATTAATTTTCACTAATGCCTATTCAAGGTTCACTTGGATTTCCAAATAAAGCATAATGTTGAAACATCGTCTATTTTTCAAACCTTTAGATCAATGGTTGATATACAACTTAATTCAAAAATTAAAAATACTCACTCTAATCGGGGTGGATAATATCAACCTTTCACTAATTTTTCGGCAATCAGAGTATTAATCATAGTCTCGTTTCGTTTGTCCTCATACACATGATCAAAATGATGTTGAAAGAAAATATAGACATGTTGATTTGGGTCTTACTTTATCCCATCATGGTGTTGTGATGTTGAAAGAAAATATAGACATGTTGATTTGGGTCTTACTTTATCCCATCATGGTGTTGGGACTATGCATTTACCACTCTTATATATCTCATAAATAGGTTACCTATAACTTTTCTAAACTTTTGGCATTCCTTATTTTATTCTTTTTAATAAAGATCCATATTTTTTTAATTTCTCCAAGTGTTTGGTTGTGCTTGCTTTTCTTTATTACGACTTTATCATTCTCACAAACTTACTTGACTTTAAATTCGATGAGTGTTTGATCTTAGGATATTCTCAATTACATAATGGTTATAACGGTCTATCATTAAATGATAGAGTATATATTTTCAAAGATGTTTTGTTTAATGAACATAGGTTTTCTTATGTTAATCCACCCATTTCCATTAAATATCTAAATATGTATTTCAATTTAAGTCCTACTCTTACACCACCTCACTCTAACTTTTTCACTAATTACTTTTGTTACACCTAAGTTTAGTACTACACTATTTAACACCTTTAACTCATTGTCTTCTAAGTTATTTTTTCTTCCTAATACTACTCACCCAAAATACAACTCACCCAAAATCTTCTGAGTCTGTTTTTTCCAATAATGCTCGAGTAATGAACATGCATCCTATGCAAACTAGATATAAATCTTGTATTTTTCAGTCCAAAATTCATTATTTCTTTCTCATTCATGAAGTGTTGAGCAAGAAATTAAGGATGCTATTTGGTTGGTTGCAACGCAACAAGAATATGATGCACTTATGTAGCAAAATACATGGGATTTAGTATCTTTATCTCCTCAAAGACAAGCAACTAGTAGGCATTTAAAGTCAAGAAAAATTCACAGGACTTTATATACAAATATAAAGCAAGATTGGTTGCTAACGGGTTTTATCAAGTACTTGCCTTTGATTTTCATGAAATATTTTTTCTAGTAGTAAAACATGTTCCTATTAGAATTGTTCTTACTCTTGCTATTGCCCATGAATGTAAATTGTTTCAGCTTGATTTCAGTAATGTCTTTTTAAATGATTTTCTTGAAGAAATAGTTTATATGACACAACCTCTTGGATTTGAACTGAGTGACAAATTTCATGTTTGTAAATTGAAGAAATCTCTTTGTGGACTAAAATAGACACCACAGTGATGGTTTGAGATATTGCAAACTACCGTTCGTTAGTTTGGATTTGCCAACAGTAAATGTGACTCTTCTCTTTTTGTTTATAGAAAACAATCTTAAGTTATATATTTTTTGGTATATATTGTTCACATGACTCTTCTCTTTTTGTTTATAGAAAACAATCTTAAGTTATATATTTTTTGGTATATATTGTTCACATCATAATCACTAGTAGCTTTGACACTCTAATTCAACATATTATAACCAAAGTTCATGCAACTTTGTTAAAAATCTTGTTCATCTTGATTGTTTTCTTGGTCTTGAAAATATTTTCCTGATACTTCTATTATTATGACTAAAAGCAAATATATGAGATTTTATTCACAAAACACGTGGTAGAAATTGTTTTTCTACGTTGTTATGTGTGTGAGTTGTTATTCATTCTCCAAGTCTTTATATAGCACTTAGATAATGATCATTTGGAGGTTGCAATGTATACTTCACCATATAGTTGTTAGATGTTTCATGTGGAAACTTTTGCACTAAAATTTCTTGCACGTCTTGATCGTGTGATGTAATTTGAAATGTTTAGGGTTTAGGGTTTAGGGTTTGTATGAATGTGAATATTGATGATTTAAATCCTTTTAATTTGAACATCTGATTAAATTATCATTCTTTCTTCGTATCCTTAGACGTTCTATATGGTAACTTTTCTTTTTTTTTTATATAAAAGCTTTCATGTTAGGAAAAAATATTGTAATTTGAAGTTTTATATGGTAACTTCAGTTTTGATGAAGTTTGTGCGTCTTAATCACATACTTCATCTCTAAAATATTTTTCATCCATAGAAAATTGAAAGTTGGAGGTTCGATATATTTGTACTTGAGCTTTCCAAAAACTTGTATTGTATTTTTACTTTAAAAGGAAACTTATGATCTGAAGGTTCGAATACATCTTGATCTTTCGTTCATGTTTTGAAATCATTCTATATTTATAAATCTTCAATCATTAAGGTTTTATTTTTATTTTCTCGCTAAATGCATGAATCACGTATTGTGCAATGCATTGGAGTACACATAATTTTAGCATCATTTAGCCTGAATTTCTTTAACAGTTCCTTGACATACTTAGTATGATCACAACAAAAAAATGTGTATGTAGTAGCGGTTATTTTTGTATAACCTGACGTTTATAACCGTCACATTATATGCGTGTTGAGGTACTGCGTACCGCCATGGATCTTGCCACCACAAAGTTTAATGTGGCGGTCAATTAGGAATAGTTGTAGCAAACGCCATACATTGTATAAAGTGGCAGTTTTAAGCGTGTAATTTATGTCAGTTATAAATGTCGTAATTTTGAAATTGGGTAAACTAATTGAAGTGTAAATATCGACAGTTTTAAACGTCACTTAATACGGTATAATATGACATTTATAATAACCATTACAACTATCATAATGAAAGTATTAAATATTTTATTTTATTTTATTTTTAATATTTGTAATAATTAATTTAATTATGTTTTATAATTTGATTTCGTAATATCACTTAATTTCGTATTATAATTAAATTTCAGTACACAGTTAAATTTCGTAATATAATTAAATTATAACATAAAATAATTTCATAATATAATTATACTTCATAATATAATGAAAACTGATAGATATAATAATCAAAAGGTGACTTCATTCATTCATTAAGAAAGTTGATAATGTCAAACTAATCCAAACAACTAGTAAATTAAATTGTCAAAATATAATTTGTTTCACTTTCTGAACATATTACAACTAAACTCCCAATCCTAATTTGTCTTACTACCTCCACTTGATCCTATAATATTTTAGTTTGGTGATGGAGCACCACTTCCAACATCCAATGCCTGTAATAAGTTTAAATATGTTTAGAATTAATTGACAATTTTTAAAAAATAAATGAGAATAATATTATAATAAAATTTTAAGTATAGTAATTTATACACTACAAAAAAACGTGTATGTGGTGGCGGTTATTTTCGTATAACCTGGCGTTTATAACCGCCACATTTTACATCTGTGGCGGTACCCAATAACGCCAGCATTCTTGCCGCCACAAAGTTTAATGTGGCGGTCAAGTGAGAACTGCTGTAGCAGACGCCATATTATGTATTGTATAATGTGGCGGTTTTAAGCATGTAATTTACGTCAGTTATAAATGTCGTAATTTTCAAACTGGTAAACCAATTCCAACGTAAATTATGGCAGTTATAAACGCCAGTTAATACGGTATAGTATGGCGTTTATGATAACCTTTATGACTGCATAATTTAAATATTAAATATTTAATTTAATTTTTAATATTTTTAATATTTTATTTAATTCTGTTTTATAATTTCATTTCATATTATATTTAAATTTTATTTTACAATTAAATTTAATATTATAATTAAATTTCATATTATAAATC
>Ga0123341_1003777_pt1 | contig 13105 bp, 10 predicted proteins | sample Turbeapinknodule_FD_89959 | JGI IMG/M metagenome (GOLD analysis project Ga0123341, IMG submission 89959) | Root nodule microbial communities of legume samples collected from Mexico - Turtle bean Mexico pink nodule | ecosystem: Host-associated > Plants > Roots > Nodule | place: Mexico: Nepantla... | reverse complement strand
TAATTTATATTTAAATGATAGTATAAAATATCCATGATTAAAAAAATTACATTTTAAGTATTCTTCTGTTTTTTTGGAAACTAAGGAGGTTAATACTTTTTTATCTAAACAAAATAATTATATAATATTTTATTTTGCACTGTAATAATAAATAATTAAAATTTAAATAAAAAGTAAGAATATAATTAAAAAGTAATTAATTTCATAACTAAAAAAAGTAATGAAAAGTTCAAAGTTAAAAGAAGAAAGTACCTTAATTAAAAAAATATTGAAAAGAATAGTGTAAAATTAAATAATTTGGAAGTATTCCAATTGAATTGATCTCTTCTTTGGTAAGGAAAACAACCCACGTGAGAGCCAAATTTCAAGATTTCCCAATTTCCAACAACAAAAGCTGAATGCAATGCATCTACTTTTGTTTAACCAACACAGTGTTGCTGACACAACTCTGCACTCATCCATGTCATACCCCATTCAAAACCATGATCATGATTTCAGTTTCCTTAATCAAACCCTAATTAATCATCCCTCTTAATCATCATCATGCAGCCATTCACAGTAACAACATCTCAACTCTAAAGGGAAAAAAAATAATGTAAACCAAAAGAAAGAAAGAAAGAAAGAGAAAGAAAAGGTGAGTGATTGAATAAAAGCTTCTTTTGAATATAATCTAATAAATGGATTATTAGTTTAGTTATGCATGATCTGAACAAACACTTTATATAAGGCTTTGGAAACTCATTGATTCATTATACAAAACAACCAGAAAAAAAAAACAGAGATTGGAAATTGGATGGTGTGAATTGAAGTGAGAATGGCCAACATGCAAATTGTCCCAGCTTACAAGAACATTGTAGAGGCACAGTATGTTGAAATGATGGTTCCATTGTATTCTTATGGATGTGAGAAGAAAATAAAGAAAGCCTTCTCCAATCTTAAAGGTGATTTTTACTAACACTTCTTAATCACTCCATTTCCCTTGTTTAGATTATTAGATAAAAAAAGAGAGTTAATAAGTCATTAGATTGAATGATACTAAAGTTAGGTAAAGAGATTTTACTAAAAAAGATTATCTGTTTCTGTCTTCTATTTTGCATAGAGTTTTGGGACCTTGTCTAATGGAATATACTCTGGTACACTAATACCAACTAGTTTTCTTGATTATAAAAAAAATATTGTGTTGAAAAAATGATGGTTGGTGGTTGTTTAAGTCATGTTTAACTCTCTGAATGTTCAAACTGTGCCACATGCTGTCAAATTTGGGATGGGTTTTTCAAGCTTCACAACTTTGATTTTTGGTTCAATGGGCTGTGGGCTAAGACAAGTTGAGAAGGATCTTTAATCAAAGAAATCTCTCTAGGGTTTTATTTATTTTTATCAAATTGGTTGTTGGATAATGACAAAAACAAGCATTGAAATGGTCTTCTTTGTTTTCTTCCTTTTATTCCATGAAATGCATTTATATCTTCCTTTCTACTTTAACAATAAGTGTTAAATCATAAGTAAAATTATATTTAGCATATGAAAGTAAACAAGCATTTTGAATCCTTTCTTTATATACTAATCATGAAGATCAGTAAGTGTTGTAATATGATTTGTATAAACTTGTAATATACTTAATAATTCATCCCATATTATCTTTTCATATTTTATTACATTTGTTGTATAAATAGTATTTAGGTAAGTGACAAACTTTTTTATTGTTAATGACATTGACAGGCATATACTCTGTGAATGTGGATTACTATCAACAAAAGGTGACTGTGTGGGGAATTTGTAACAAAAATGATGTGCTAGAAACTGTGAGAAGCAAAAGAAAAGAGGCTCGATTTTGGAATCAAGAAGACAATGTTGTATTAGATAAATCACAATCACCCTCATCTTCACCGTCACTATTTTCTCAAAAAGATTTTAAACCCTCTTTAGCTTTAACCAAGGTTCGATCTCTGAGTTTGAAAGCATGGAAGAAGGTCTTCACTAGATCATATTCTTTCTAGACAACTCAATGATTAAAAGAAAGGATAAATAAATGTTTCCAAAAGAAACGAGTGTAAATTTTGAAATGGAAATGTTAAGTTCCATATCTCACTTGTATTGTATATATATTTTTATCCTAGTCTTTGAGATCTTTATTTTGCACTATTTCCTGTTATATGTACTGTGATTTTGCTTTCTTGATGAATTGCATATATCAAATCGTCATAACTTATGACCATCTTCAAATTATAGTTATGACAAAAGACACTTACTCCTTATGCTACATTTGGATTCTTCTTGTTTGAGGCAAGTTAGGTTCTCTTGAAGGTACATTTTGTTGCACTACTTTAGTTACCAGTGCAATATATGAATCTATCTCTTTGATATTCATCTCTTTGGCACATCATTTACTTTTGGTCATTCGACTATGACAACATGATTACATTCCATTTCCTATATGTAACAACAACATTTAAAATCATGAATTATTTTCACTAAATGAGACTTATGAGATTCAAATATCTAAGATTGAAGCTCTCAAAATCCAGCTCTTCCAAACCCATGTATATTGGAAAAACAAGAGCTGACCATTATCAAAACTTGGTGATCAAAACTTACAAGCTACTCCATGTCCTCCAATGTTTTTACTGTATGTTTAGACTAGATCAGCTCTTAAAAAGCTATGATGAGACAACCCAAATCGTCTCCCACAAAAACGTGTTTAAAATAAATTTGGTATTCCCATAACGATTACCATTTGCATGTAACTAGCAGAGAATAGTCCATACCAAAATAAATAGTATGTGAATGTTAGAATTGTGTCTCTCAAAGCCTCAATATGGTCAAATTATTGTATATATCGTATTATTTAACCATTGTGGTAATTACCACGTAAAACATGTTAATTATTATGTGTCAAGTTCATTGTTTGGGTATACACACAAACTACACCAAAAAGTGCTAGAATTGTAATTTTTTTTGCCTCACCTTCATGCTTTAAATATAAATGTGTTTGTGGTATCACTCTTCAACCCCACAATTCAAAATCCTATTGGCACAAGCCACACACTGTAACAAGCAAATCCAAGTGAAATATGAACCTTACTTATAGGAACTCTCTCACCTCTCATCACCCTTAAGGCTTCTCTCTAAGAAGTTATGAGATTTCAAGTTGAAAAAAAGAAGCAAGAAAGATGATAATGGTGGTGCTTATGACAGAGATATTAGGTAAGTATGTGACAGTGTTGACAAGTGTCACAGAGCGCCTCCTTCCACGCCATGGCATAAGTTTTGGTGGTCTCAGGAAGAACCGTCCCTTTGCTTCCATAACCTTTTCAGATTCAACTTCTTTTCTAGTTTACTTTTAGTCACACTTTTCATAGTAGAAACTTTGTTTAGCTCTTTCATGTTTTAAAGGATACTATATTTTTTTATTACATAATAAATTGCTTTTGTGAGATTTAGAAGAATCATGTAAGATTCTATTGCATTTTGTGTAATTATGTGAAAGATTTAGGTATAAAGAATTGCCCCCTATATAGTTTTGGTTGTCAGAAATTCATGTAATAAGATAAAAATGGCTTAATTCATTATCATGGGGTTGAACAACAAAGCAAATAGAATGAAGTGTCTATATAATCGTAGAAAAGAAGTTGAAAAATAAGCATGGAACATCAAGATGCTTATCCTGAAAAAGGTCAAACTTACTTTAGTTTGGAAAAAGCAAAACTTAGAGATTAAGCTAGATATTATTTTATCGAACTAGCTCTCATGATCACAATTCACATGTAGATTAAACTGGTTTAAGAAATGTTATTTGGTCCAAATATAATTTTTGAGAAATCTCCAAAACAACTTCTCAATCAATATTCAAGATAAGATAATTGTATTAGAAGAGGAAAAAAGGATTTTTCATTATTTGTCTGGGATAATGTTTGGTAAGAAAAAGTCACAAAATTCTCAATTTTATCTAGATACATACTTTGAACCTATTGTTTACCTAATTCGGCAAGAGTATCGAGTTAAAAGTAATAATTTATCTAAAAAGACGGATATCGAACCCACAATGAACAGTTGTATTAAAATCTTAATGTGTAGCATTCACTAGATATTGAAATGTGTGCAGTAAAATGCTTCAAGGTATATGAGTATTGTTTAAATAAAATTTTCTTGTAAATTAAATGAAAATAGAGTAAATGATTATGAAAAGTTGATTGATAGATTTGGGATTGAAGTTAATTTTTCTCACTCATTTATATTTTGGTAAATAAAAACATATAACATTCTTACTTAATTAATATTGATGCAACAAAAAGAGTTATTCATATTGATTCCTCACATATGAAATTATTAAGATCATCTCCTAAACATTGATTCCTCAACTATCTAGCAAAATTTCTTACCATTAAGAAAAGATCTTATAAAACATTTGATATATAATAATAATTTATTCCTAGAATTAAAACACATCAAGTATTTTCATTTAAGTCAGATCATCATAAATGCTTCCCAATCAATTTCAAAGATTTAAATCAAGAATAAAAATTCAAGGTTTAAGCATAAAATGAAAATAAAAATATCAAATAAGAGCATAATGTTATAGATAAATATCACCTCAATACATAAGAGTTTAAATGATTACATCCAATCCCAAAGGAGAGAAATTAGCCACTCATGGTGGTCATTACATGCACCAAAGCAAAAGAAATAAATTCAAAACGTTTCTCTTTGACAATTGCTTTCTAGGGTTTCCTCTCTCTCCCTTTTCTCTCTGTCTTACGCTCTTATTTAACCTAATTGAGCTTAGGCTAAGTGACATCTCTATTCATCATATATCCCTTTGTTTCATTTCTCCTTAAATTCCTGAAAATAACACAAAATTGGGAATAAATAATTCTATTAATTTCTCAACTCCAAAATATATTATTAAATTCTAATTTTTCAAACTAGGGTTGAGTCAATCAACAATTAAAATCAATAAATGTTTAACTTTTTCATGAAATTTCACTGAATAATGACACTTATCACATATCTACCTTGAAAAAAAAATATGAATTAATTTCAATTAATTAATGATGGTGGCGTGTAATAAGAATAATGTAGTAAGAATAAAAACAACAGAGAGTCAATTATAGGTGCTTGAGAGTGAGACATTTCGTAGTTGTATTATTTATCAACATAACTAGTTTCTTTCTTGTTAGCTTATTTTATTTTCTTGGCATTACCTCTTACCTCTCTATAAGAATTATTACTATTGGAAGGGACATCCCTTGTTATAGTTCGTGTAACTTTGCAGATAAAGTGAGTTGTGGAAAAGAAATTTGACAATGTGGAGCAAGTGAAGGACATTATATTCCATGGACTTATTGTGAAAACTAAGAATTGCATAAGGGTTTTCAATCATCAACTAGTGTTTATATGTGACTTTAATTCTTATAAGGGGCATAGAAATCAATTGGTGTTACTTTAAAAAAAATAGTGCCCTTGTCCATACTACTATGACTAATCAAATATCATTTTGTTGTTACCATTAGTTACCTTGTTATTTCAAGTCATGGTCAACTAAACTCGATTAAGACAGTTGATGGAGGACCATCCAACAAGACCAACATAGGACCTCTAACTCGTGCCATGACTAGAAGAATAGAAAGAGGAGAGACTATTCAAAAGACTATTTTCACATGTTCAATTAAAACCTTTTAGTTTTGAAGTATAATAGTTTCAAATATTGTATTTTTGGACCACTTTCTAGAGTAGCATTTAAATAAACATGTACACTTTAGAAACCCTCACTTGACATACAAGCAAGGGTTTTTAGAGGTCATAGAAGCATGACACAACACTGAAGGAAGCCTCAAAAGCCTCAGAGGCCAAATGTTGTTCAATCTGGGGTGACAGTAACATAGGTTGGATTCATAACGAAGGGAATAATGGGGCAGGTAGCATTGTAACTATGTGGCACAAAGACGCCTTCTCTTATGGCAGTCATGTTGGTGGAACTGGGTTTATTGCTGCTGTGGGTCAATATCTCAAAACGAATAGCCAGTGCATAGTTGTGAACGTTTATGCTCCGTGTGATCAAAAGGAAAAGTTGGTATTGTGGGACGCCCTCACGACCCTCAAGCAACAGTACCATGCTATGGCTTGGTGTTTTTGTGGAGATTTCAATGCTGTAAGGAGGGACGATGAGAGAAATGGGGTCAGAGGTTGCTCAAGACAAAAGAAGGAGATTGATAACTTCAATTGTTTCATTGAGAATAATGGACTGATAGACATTCCTTTTGTTGGGAAAAAGTATACATGGTTCAAACCAAATGGAACAGCTAAGAGCAGGTTAGATAGAATCATGGTGTCGGAAGAGTGGCTTCAAAGGTGGCTAGCATCGAAGCAGTATGTGTAACCGAGAACGGTATCAGATCATTGTGCCTTGGTGGTGAAATAGCGAGTTAAAGACTAGGGTCCTAAACCCTTTAGATCTTTTGATGTGTGGTTCATGGAGCCGAATTTTAAGTTGATGGTAAAGGAAAAGTGGAACTCGTATAATGTCCAAGGTAACAGCATGTCTAAACTCAAAGATAAGTTGAAGCTTCTGAAGGCGGATCTTAAAGTGTGGAATAGAAACAACTTTGGTTGTTTAGAATCTAACAAGAAGTGTATTGTGAAGGAAATTGAGGAGCTGGATGGTAAAGATGATAATGACGAACTTACGGGAGACGAGAATATGAGACAGATGGACTTACTTAGTCAGTTGGGGTTGGTTGAGAAAAAGATAGACTCTGTGTACAGACAAAAAGCAAGAGTGAACTGGCTCAAATACTGGGACATCAACTCAAAGTTCTTCCACTCGGCAATTAGATGGAGAAGATTAAAGAGTGAGGTTAAAGGGGTAGAAGTCGACGCTCAATGGTGTGAGGAGCTGGAAGTTGTGCGCAGGGAGGCAAAACTGCTATTTGAAAACAGATTCAAAGTTACGCATGACTACGGTGTTAACATGGGGTCGGTGGAGTTCAAATCTTTAAACTCGAAGGTTAGCAGGAACATGATAGATGGCTTCTCTGAGGAAGAAGTGAGGGAAGCTGTGTGGCAGTGCGGAGGGAAAAAGAGTCCGGGTCCGGACGGATTCAATTTTAATTTCATTAAGAACTGCTGGGACATTATGAAATCTGACATTATGGAAGTTATGCATTTTTTCCATGCGCCAGGGTCATTTCCAAAGGGATGTAATGCGTCTTTCATTGCACTTGTCCCCAAAGTAAAGGACCCCTCGTCACTCGAACAATTCAGACCCATTTCCCTAGTCGGGGCAATCTATAAGATTATCACAAAGGTTTTATCCGGTCGTTTGAAGAAAGTTCTGCCTATGATCATAGATGAGTGTCAGTCAGCCTTTCTTAGTAACAGAGGTCTAATGGATAGTGTGGTTATGGCAAATGAAGTGCTTGAGGGGATTAGGAGGAATTGCAGGAGCAGGGTGTGCTTTGAGGTGGACTTCGAGAAGGCGTACGACTCCGTTAGGTGGAGCTTCTTGTATGACATGCTCGGGAGGATGGGGTTCCATGACAAGTGGATCCAGTGGATAAAAGGGTGTTTGGTATTGTCTTTTGTATCGGTGTTGGTAAATGGGAGCCCTACGGAGGAATTTAGACCAACTCGGGGGTTGAGACAGGGCGATCCCCTAGCTCCGTTTTTGTTCCTAGTGGTAGCTGAGGGTCTATCAGGGCTGGTGAGACAAGCTTTGAGAAAGGAGTACTTCGGGGTGTAATGGTAGGAAGAAATGAAATTTAGTGTTGTCTTCTACAATTCGCAGATGATACTCTGTTTCTATGTGAAGACTCGTTCAGTAATATTTTTGCTATAAAGGCAATCCTACGATGCTACGAGATTGTGTCAGGCCTGAAAGTTAATTTTCATAAGTCGAAGTTGGTTGGTGTTAACATTGACGAGTATGCCTTAAACACTTATGCGAAGACGCTTAATTGTAATTCTATGCGGCTACCATTCCAATACCTGGGGGTAGAAGTGGGCGAAAATCTGAGGACGAAGCAGTTTTGGGAGCCGGTTGTAAAGAAAATAGAAGCTAAACTAACCGCTTGGAAAGGCAAATTGTTATCTATGGCAGGACGGGTATGCCTACTTAAATCGGTCTTCACTTCTATTCCTTTGTTCTACTTGTCCATCTTTAGAGCTCCAGTAGCAGTGTGCAATAGAATTAATAGTATTCAAAGGAGATTTCTATGGGCATGGGGAAAAGAAAATAAAGCGATTGCTTGGGTAAGTTGGGAGAACGTCTGCAAGCCTTGTGAGGAAGGTGGGCTGGGAATCAAGGAGACTAGGAGCTTTAATTCTGCTCTATTGACCAAGTGGAAATGGCGGTTGTTGGGTGAGGCGGGAGGGAAATGGAAAGAAATTCTAATATCCTTCTATGGATCAGAAACGGGTAGAGGTCAAGTAGGGTTGAAATACCAGTCGTGGTGGTGGAGGGATCTAGCTAAAGTGTGTGGGGAAAGTGACCAAGAACAAGGATGGTTCGGTAGAGCCACAGGGTGGAAAGCGGGTGATGGGAGCAGAGTTAAGTTATGGGAGGATGTGTGGTTACAAAGTAGTAGTCTTAAATCAATGTTCCCTAGGGTTTGAATGGGAGTCAAAAATGGAGGAAGAATTGTATGCAATTCTGGGTACAGGGAATTTGTGTCAGGAAATCCAGGATCGCCTGGTCTGGAGGGAGGATCCAAAAGGGGCATTCTCGGTTAAGTCAACCTACCAAACCCTGACAAAGCAAATAACCACTGGTTCTATGGATAGTGTCTATAGTGTTCTATGGCAAGCGAAAGCTATGCCTAAAGTGCTTCTCACTGCTTGGAGAGTCCTACTTGATAGAATCTCAACTAATGCTAATCTTATTAGGAGAGGAGTTCCTGTGGACTCACCGGTTTGTGTCATGTGCAATCTCTCACAAGAAACATCTCAACATCTTTTCATAGATTGCGCGGTTGCACAACGAGTATGGTTTGGTTGTTACCGCTGGGTTGGCATGGTGGGGGTTCAAAACAAGGAAATTAAGAATCACTTGGAGAACTTCTATCTAATTCACCTATCAAGTAAGCAAAACCAGGTGTGGCGTGGAGTATGGGTGGGAATTATTAAGAGTATTTGGGAGCAACGAAATCAGGTTGTTTTCAAGGGAGGGGTTCCAGATCCAGAAGAAATTCTCCAAAATGCTCAGTTTTTGTCTTGGTTGTGGTTAAAAAATAAGACAACTGGATTCGTTTATGCGTATTCAGATTGGATCCTGAACCCCAATGAGTGCCTCCTTGCAGTTCTGTGAAAGTGCACCAGTATATAAATGCACAAGAGTAACTTGCTCTGCATCAATGCTTAAATTACGCATATTAGAGGCAAATGTAAGATGGCAGATATAGTTGGAGATGAGGTGGGGGTATAAGAATTATGGTGGGCAGGTCAGGTGTAACTATAGAAGTGGGGTTGGTCTATGGTTACGTTATGCAACCTGATATGGGGGTTCTGTCTATGGTGAGGCAGTGGCCTAGTTTCTGGTTTGTTGAATGATTGTAGAAGGTGGGAGGTTTTCTCCTAGGATCTGTTGCTGGATTTAGGGGAATTATTAGAACATGCTTGTTTCACTTTTGAAATTTCAAGCTGGTCGGAGGTTACTAATCTGTTGTTGGTTCAAGTACCCAAATATAGAATTTAATCTGTTGCTGGTTTAGCTTGATGCATTTCAGCCAATGAACCTTGTAGGTGCTGACATGATGGAATGGAAGGGAATATTACTTGTTCCGGTGTAGCTGGTATAAGCATTTGGTTGCTGCTATAAGCACCTAGTCTTTCTGCATGTGCCTTCTTTCTGAGGTCCAGTGGTAAGCTAGGAATTGTAATTTAACCTGTATGCGGGACTAGTTATAACCAGCAAAGCTGTTAGGATTGGCCCTGATGTGTAATAATCCTATTGCTGTCTTCTTAAGGTAGAAATTAGTTTGTAAAAGGGTTGGGACACCCCTTAAGTGTCTCTTTTATTTTATTAATTCATTGCTGATCAAAAAAAAAAAAGCTTAAACCTTAAGCTACCTTCACCCATGGAAGTCTATAAATAGGTGTTTATGCTACATTTGTATTTAGATTTGATATAATTGAATGAGTATACTAAATATTCAGACTTTTTAAAGGCCTAGTGAACCCTACAAAATTGGCTCAACCTCTTTCTAATTTCAACACCTTTTCTCACTACATTCTTCACCAAAACACCTACAATTCTTAGTGCAAGCACTCCTATTTCGCTGCCACACCATTCTTCATCCATAATCCATCAACTTGGATTGCATTAACAGTCTTCAAAGCCCTTTTTGCATTGTGTGGTAGCAAATTCCTCCATTTATAATTTTGGCATTGACAAATCTAGTGCAATAGAACTAGAATGAAAAGAAAAAGGGATATGAAATATGTGACATGAAACTATCAAACCTTCATTAAGTTGTTTGTAAAAAACAAGTTTTTCTTCACCATTATTTTCTTACGTTTATTATTTGATTTAGTGTTTTTTCCCACTACTTTTAATCCACTCTCCTGTCATTCAAACCAACAACATATTAATATTTTAAATTTGTAAAACATGAATCATTTTAGAATGCACACTTAGGGAGTATACTAATATTTTTAAATAGTTTATCTCATACTCAAAGTTATATTACTAATTATCAAGATTTAGATTCTATAGAAATTAATGACACTTATGTTGATCTTGTTATAAGAGAATACTTGATTATTTCTCAAAATAAACTAATTAAAATATATTATTGTTCTAATCTTATCATTTTTCAGTTTTGTGCTAAGTTGGCAAGTTGATTTGAAAGTCTAAAGGTGGCAAAAAATTTACATGATTTTGGACCCAAACAGAAACATCACAAAACAATTTAGATCCCTAAACATAATACGCTAACATAACTTAATGACTCACCATACTTATATGTGAACATATGATTGAGATCCAAATATTAAAATCATCAAAACGTCATCAACCAAAATTGTTTTGAAACAAGACATGTCAAATGTTGTGATTGCATCAATTCAATGGACAAGTTCCACGGTTTTCTAATTTCTTTTTTATATTTTTGGAGTATGTATCACAGGTTTGAATATAATAAAAAATGATAAAAGTTGGTTAAGTGCTAAAGGATGATGATTAAGAATATGTGTTGTTGTGCCTTAGAGGAAACTTGCTTGTGTTTTAACTCTTTGTTTGTGGCACAACTTCAAAGGGGTGTTTATGAATAAATGACTAGATTAACAAAATCAATCTACTGAGAAAATAATGGTAACTTAAGGAGTATAAGAAAAATGATAGGTCATGTTTCTTAGCATTGCAAAATGAAGATCGTAACTCATGTTAGGTCTTTTTTCAAACAAAAATCTAGCTTGAAAAAAAAATCATCATTTTCCTTTCTCTGGATATCTCTTCCTCCACTCCCATAGTTTCTTCATGCACCTCAATCTAAATTGCCTATACTTTATATTTTTGGATTCCAAAGTTCAAAAACGTGTGTTAGATTACTCGAATACATTTGTAGATATGGAAATACATCCTATATTGCATAATCCAAAAATGTATTATGGAAACATATTTTGGATTTTCAGATTATGCAATCTAGAATACATTTTTGGATTGCATAATTTAGAAATATATTGTGGATTATACAATTAAGAATGTCTTTTCAAATTACACAATCTGAAAATTTATTTTGGATTGTACAATCGAGAATGCATTTCCAAATTACGCAATGCAGAAACATATTCCAAATTGTACAATACTTATGCTTTTTTGGATTGTGTAGTTTGGAATACATTTTTGGATTTGGAAATATATTTTGAATTGTACAATTCAAAATATGTTTTTTAATAACACAATTCATAAATTCTTCATTGTACAATCTAGAATAGATTTATGGGTTATGCAATCTAGAATGCTTCCGACCCATGACCAATTTGAACTTTTTCCTCACGTATGAAGGTGTAGGAAGAAATTATTGTGGTGCTAAAAGATTTATTTCTTTCTCCTTAAATATATACACTTTTTTTTCAAGAGACAACATCACAATTTTTTGGGCATTTATTTTTGCACCGCATAATTTCCATGTGTACTCTTATGGAGGTGGCTAAATGATGCAAATACCTTCAATGAACGTTTCAACCTAATGTTTTTCTTCTTCCCCACTTTTTACTTTGTCTCTTGCCTTCCTTATAGTCATTGTTCCTTCCTCCATGTCAATGTTCCATGTTAGAATATGTGGCTTGAAACAAGAAGGGGGTGAATGTTTTCAAAAGATTTTCACAAATATTGGTGTTAGATTGAAAATCCAATTAAATCAACTAATTGATTTACCAGTTCAACTTATTATAAAAAGTATAACAGGTATATGACCAAAATATAAACCAGTTGTTTCGAGAATTCAATTGGTTGATTTACATGCATAAAACTTTAAAACAAATTATATGACAAATATCAGGTGAGAGAGAGAGAGAGAGAGGTAATGCACAAGAGAACTATACTAGTTCAATCTTAACCAATAGTTACATTCAGTCATCAACACACCACTGAGAATTCACTAAAGAAATCAACGAAGATTAAAAGAACAACCAAGAGTTTTGATCTTGAACCCTTTAAGAACACACAACACTTTTAACCACACACAAAATTTAGAAACCCTATCTGAATCTGTTTACAACACAATACAGTAAAAAGAATTAAGTTCAAATACACATGGATTTAATACAAATGAAGAATAACATAATTGATAACCCAGAAACTTACTTCACATCACAACAGTTATCCCAGATTCAAATGTAATCTTCAAGAATGATTTTAAAACAGTTTGTTTTTTTCTCAAAAAATGTTGTTTTAAATTATAAGAAAACTTCTTTATATAAGCTAAGAAAGATTGTTAAAACAGTTTGATCATTCAATGAAATCGGTTAAATCAATTAAAAATAGTTTGATTACCATAATAGTATTCTATTAAAAATATTTAATTGATTTCTGAAAATAACTAACTATTTTCTTTAATAGTTGAAATCATCATATAAAAAAAAACAGTTCATTTATCAAAATAATTGGTTG
>Ga0123341_1003776_pt1 | contig 13105 bp, 8 predicted proteins | sample Turbeapinknodule_FD_89959 | JGI IMG/M metagenome (GOLD analysis project Ga0123341, IMG submission 89959) | Root nodule microbial communities of legume samples collected from Mexico - Turtle bean Mexico pink nodule | ecosystem: Host-associated > Plants > Roots > Nodule | place: Mexico: Nepantla... | reverse complement strand
TTAAAATTCTTCAAATATGAAAGCAAAATTAAGAAAAGAGAGTGAAAAAAAATACCATAATACTGCAGTAAGTGAAACATGATACGCGAAATGAGAGGCGCGTGAAGAAGAAAGAGAAAAACTAAGAAAAATGAATTTATTGTGTGATTAATATCATTAATATGATAAGGTGAGATTACTTCTAAACTAAGCAAATGAAAATATTTATTATTTACTTAATTCAAATTATTAATTTTATTACACAAGTATTTAGAAATAAACAAATTAGTACGTATCAAATGTTAGATTCTAATTAAACACGTTTAGCATGTGTCAATCTTTTAAAAGATGTGGTGTGATTCTTAATTACATTATGCATACTTTTTTAGATTAATGATGTGATTATTCTCGGAAAGATTAAGAAAATGTCACACACATAATTAATAATAAGATGAGAAATATTTGTTATATCCTAGAGACAAAATTTCTCCAACTTAAGCTTCAATTCAAAGTAAATCATAATTTAGACCAAAGTGTCTACTTATACTGCAGGAATATTAGACCCATCCACTAATTAACTAATCCAATAAATTATTTAATTAGTCAATAAAAATAATATGTATGAAAAATTTATAATTATAAAAATTATAGAAACAAATAAAAAATTTAATAATTTTTTTTTTATCGTAACAACATTTCAAACATGTGGGAATATCATAAAGAGCATAAGGGTTGTGTTTTGAAAATTTGTCTTGGGAAAGACAAAAGTAAGAAATAAAGAAGAAGAAAAAAAGAATGTCTCCACCAAACTCTCTAAGTACCAACAAGCTTTTGATAACTCAATAAATACTAAAGGAAGACAATAACTATAAATATTACATTCGCATGGTGGTAAGGACTTCAATAAGGCCAAAACTAAGTTTCAGTCTTAAAAAATTTAGTTGTGTTGACTAAATTTTCAATATATTTTTTTTAAATATGTTTTAATTTTTTTATAAATTTAGATATTTTTAATCTGTTTTTATTAAACTATTTTAGTGTATTAAATTTTTTAAAAAAATATTTTTAATTAAGTTACTGTGGTTTTTATTTATTTCATTAATTGAATAACGTGGTTGTTATCTTATTAGTCATCTTGCAGCTCTATGTAATTGTGGATTGACAAGAGACTTTTTAAAAATCATAGGCCAGTGAGTGCATACCTCCTTTCTCATTCTTTTTGGATTTTCCTTGGCACTGTGGAAGGGTAATCCAAAATATTTGCAAAATTGCAAATCCAAAATGAAAATGAAGGTGTGCATGCATATATTATTCTCAAACATGAATTTCGGATTTAGCAATTTAGAAATAAAAAAAATATATTATGATATTTGAGAATGCTTTTTTTGTCTTCTGAATTTCCTATTTCGAAAAATACAATGGCGTATGGAACATCCTCTTATGGAATGAATTTTTCTATCTTATGAATTAGTGATTTTGAAATTCATTTATTCTACGGAACACTTCTGGAATATATTCTCGAAACTTAATTGCTAGAAATCACCACATCCCATCACCATCCAAAACTGTGAAGGATAATTTTGGTATTTTAAAAAACGTAAGGATGCAAGAAGCAAAATACAGGGGTGTGGAAAAAAACACTTTCCTTACTTTGTCGTTACATGTTAAATTAAGTTGGGTTAATCTCACATCGGGTCCATAGAAGTTTATTCAGTCCAGGTCAACCCAAATAAGAAGACCAAAATATGAATTTAACGAAGGATTTTAAATTTTTACTTTTAGATGAAATTTGAAATTTTTTAAAAGGTCAAAAATGTCTTGGTCCTCTCTTAAGCTTTTGACTTTGGTTGGGAATGTCATGCGATATTCGGTTTCCGATCGATATAGGTGATGTACCTGCAAAAGGTACTCAATGTCTAAGTTAGTGTTTGGTATAAGATAATTGAATATATTAACACATATTTGCATTAGTTGATGTGTCTATTTATAGGATCATGATCGGTCTCTGACATTGAATCGAGATTAAGACAGTTTTTAAGATTAATTTTTTAATTTTATGAGAATTTTCGTATAATAATTATGCTAATTATTTTGTGTCAAAGGATGTTTGTCAAAACTATGTTCCAAAAAAACTCGGTCAACGATCCTAACTGATATCCTCTTAAAAACTTACAATATAATAATAAAACATATATTTGAAAGATTAATTTACATAAAAAAATTAATAATCAATGCACTATTTTTCTAAACCAATTTGGATATAAAATCAAAGGGTAATATATTACTTTTACTAAAATCATTCCTTCTTTACTACATTAAAATATTTAATAAAAATAGCGTACTTTTTTTGTGCAAAATTTTATTAACTTCCGAAAGTAAGCTTCCAAACTCTCCCCTCATAATGATTTTTATGGGAAAATTGATCAAAAAAACAATCTCAAGGAATATGATTTCTTGATAGCTATTTTTTAAAAAGTAAAATAACAAAAAGAAAACTCTTTCAACTTCAAATTCTAGTAAAACTAAAAAAATTCTTAAGCCATACACTCCCTAAAATGAACAATAATGCAAGAGTAACTTTACCAATTCATTACTATTCTCAGTTTTAAACAATGAATACAAGTAAAATAGGTAGTGTGAGGTCCATTTTTTCAAACTTTTTTTCCCGTAGGTGAAGTTAAGTTCAACATATTTGGGAAAAAAAATCTAAAAACATTTAAAATAAAATAAATTCGATCTTATCATATCATTAAAAAAGGAAACTGAAATAAATTTAAAGGAGGGAGGGTTAATGGTAAACCCTGTTGCTCTCCCTCTATCAATTTAACACATTAATAAAGAACTTGGTTTGAAAAAATTACCTATATTTATCGAACTTCTACTTTATTCATAAAATTCTTAACATGAACTTCATCTGTGAAGCATTTAGGCCAAAAAAAAAAAGATTAGGCCACATAACCTTGTGTAAGTATAAATTACAAGTTCCTTAGTAATAAAAAAAAGTGTCAGATGCAAAATTAAGATTCCAATAAATTTCAAGTCTCTTGGCCAAAGAGAGAAACAAAAGAACAAGTAGATGAGATTATGCAAGCTACTTCAACTCCACAAGCATAAGTATCTACACCAGTGTTCTAAGCTTGATCTACTACGTCCAAATCATGTTCCATATCCATGTCCTGCGTCTTAGTTTTGTAAGCAAAGTCTTCATCAAGACTCTCCATAGTTTTTCCAAAAACAAATGACTTTGTTCCCATTGTTGTAAAGGGCAACAAGCCCAATGCTCGAGCAGTTTTTATCTCCCTGGCAACCTTTCTTTGAGCCTTTGCACTAATGCCGGTCTATTCAATGATCAAGAAGAAACAGTGTTAAGATCTCACAATATATAACAAGTTTATGAATTCTTCATTAATACTTAATAGAGGAAGAAATGAGAATTTTTTCTCCAAAAACTAAAATCAACTTATACACAAGTTAAAACTATCATGATTCATGAAACAACTTGTATAAATTGACTTGCACATTAACTAATTTTAACTTTTGGAAAAAAATATTATTATTTTTTATTTTCTTCTTCTATAAATGTTTATAGAAAATTTTATCCAAACAAACTCTCTATATATAATAAGCTTGAGTAGGGGAAACAATACAAGAGGAATCACTGCAGTACTAATTCTGAAATACCCATAATTTATTTTTCCTCCATCATTCTTACAACTTTACTGTCAATATAGTTTTAGAACTTACCTGGCTTCTCTTGATAATAATTCCTGCCTCTGTTAAGAAATTTGCCAGGAATCTAACATTCTGCATGAAAACATAAATACTACTAAGCCATTCCAAAAATAGCATTAATATTTAATAGGAAGATACTTTGTTATGAAGGGAATATGTTATCATAGTTTCACTAGCAAGAATGAAAGAAAAGCTACGGTGACTAGACAGAGTTGCAACATACATTTACCTCGCCTTCATCTGCCTTCACTCAATTTAAAATTGACTAATCCATAAATCGATTACAACTTAGCATACAGAAGCGGGAGAAAATTTTAGGCTTGAGTTGCAAGTGAAAAACTTAACCAGAAATTTTCATACAACTTTATCAAATTGGTTCTAAGAATGCACAGTATTTAGAGCCATGGATCAAAGCAAACTGGAAGGATAACTTTCAGCTTGTTCAAATGAATCTGTAATCTATATCAATTATCTTTTATTTTTATAGTTAACATACAAGACATCTGATTTAATATTAACACACATGGAAGAGGTCATGATGGTATGGTTAAGGTTGACTTAAACACCATTCGCATAAATCCTAAAATGAATACATAAGATAGTACACAAACAACCTGACAATCTACATAAGATAGTTGTGATAATAAAAATATTTTTATTCATTTCCAGTTTTGCTTTCACCAAAGACAATGCAACAAAGCACACACGGATTAACAAAACATTTAATGAGATGCGAAAGTGTCTCTCACTATGAGAACGTGCAAGTCGTGAAGTTAGTTTTATTTTATCATAATAGTAATATGCAAAAACAGAATATTCATGCAAGTGACAATTTTCACTGCAACACAGAAATCAGAAGAATACGGTAGATGCATTACTATAAAGAAACTACTCTGACATAAGTGCTAACCCTGAAATCTGCTTTCCTAAGAACTTCTTTGGTGGTTACACTGAATTCCCACCTTACGGGAGGCTTGCGTACACCAGGTTTTGTAAGATCCAGATCCTGTATGAAGAAAGATACTGCACACATTAGAAAACTAATATGTACCACATAATACAAAATAAACATTAACAGAGTAAAGGTTGAGATATCATGAAGTGAATGGGATATCGTAGCCATAGTTGTTTAAAGCAGACAAATAAGACCGGTGATAGAATCCAAAGCATTTAACATTATTGGTTAATCATACATACCATTGTATATGAACAATCAGATGTGTATATGTTAATTGATCTAATTTAAACCCTTCAATTCAATAGACTGAAATTATGTGTAAATTAAAAAGGATAAACAAGAGACAGCAAACAGAGTAACAGTATTCTGTTCTGTCAAACGACCTTCTAAAAACCACTGCAACAAAAAAATTCTTTCATGAGGAGAACATCATGAACACCCATTCAAAATTTCCCAAATGCGTATTCCCTCCATTTTTAATTGATACAATCAATAAAGATACCTCCAACACATAAGATATCAAGAAATGCAAATCTCTTTCATTACTATCCAACCATATTCACATGCCTTTATCTTACCCACTCGCATGAGCTCACCTAATGGATTGCTATTTCCAACCATTCCCAACATTTTCTGACACCCACATACTGGTTACTAGTGTCTCTTGCTACTTAACCACAATCACACACTTCCTGGACCATTACAACTGTCTGTTGCTACCCAGTCATAGCTTGCAAATCTTGTTCCTTTTTTTATCACCCTCTATTCTGCTACTCATCCAATCAATACCCATCGTTCTTGTTATAATTATAGTAACGAGGAGCATATCCTATATAATCAAGATTATATATGTATTATTAGGAACGTTATTATTTATTCTTGTACTATATCTTTATTGTTAGAAGATATCAATGTTCTTCTATTTATTGAATAGATTCATTTTTCACAATAGGCATCCGTATTGTCTCAGAAAATACAGTTTCAGCTTAATACCTCTCTTTCTCCTAGAGTTTAACAGTTTTTTTTTTCTTTTAGAATAACTTGTGAATATCTCTTTAATGTTGGATATTTTTTTTTATTTTTCAGTATATATAATATACATTATGATTATTTACATCAAAGATCTATAATCTCAACTTTATGGCCATCCTGCTATTCCATTATAGCATTATTGGTGCCAGTCACTTCGTGCTGCTATCAGTATTGAAAAAAATACTCTTCACTATATTTCATTCAATACCTCCTACCAAACATGTGTATAATTTATCACGACATCAATCATCAATTCAGACATACAACATTTGATGCCCTCATGCATATGACAGAATTAAGCACAAACAAACATATAAAATTAAAGATAAATATAGAAAAAAGATAACCAAGGAAAATAGGCATTGTCATTCAACTTACCTTTGTATCATATGTATAACCAAGTGGAAAATTGGCATCATATCGAAAAGCATAATCTTCTTTGTCAATTTCTTCCTCATCAAATTCAAAGTATGAGGCAGCATTCTTCAGTCTTCCATCCATTCCATCAAGTAAAGTGTCATGATTTTCTTCTAGGTTATCCATTATATCAGAACCAAAAGCATTTCCTGAGCCAGATCTTTGTCGACCCATTCCCTGTTGGTCAATCTTTTCAATAATGGAATCAAATTGGGCATATCTACCACGATTTTCTCCAAACTTCCCAAACTCCTCAGGAGACCATGACTTGTTAGCCTGATGATCACTACCTATTCCCTGTTGGTTAATCTTTTCAAGAGCGGAATCAAATTGGGCATATCTACCACGATTCTCTCCAAACATCCCAAACTCCTCAGGATACTCTGACTTGTTAGCCTGCTGATCACCAGTTCGATTATCTGCTCAAACACAGGGCAAGAATCATAAGGAATAATTTTAAATCCACAGGACAGTTATGAGAGACAGATAAAAAAGATAAAAAATTTAAAACATCGGTATAAAATTTGGGAAATTGTGATTCTAGCAACAGACCACATACTATTGTACTTACATGAGTTCGGTAAAGTAATAAATGCTAAAAAATCCCAAATGATATGTTATATGTAACGTGCAGAAATCTGCTAGGCCTATTATATAGAACACATGCAATTCTCATCTGATTAAAGTTTAAATCCATAGAGATTTACTATATAACATTTTTCTTTCCTTCTTATTCCAAAGATTATGTGAACCTTCCCTGATTGAATATTCAATAGAAATATATACTTCTTGTTTGGCCTACTACATACTGTGAAAAATAAAAATTCAGAAGTGGAGTTAACTCTTCTCAGCACTGGAAAACATGTATAAACAAAAACCTAAGAACATGAAGAGAAGCAATTTGCCAGGACCCTACTTCACACGAAAAAAACACAAGATGTGGGTGATTAATCAACTTTAAAAAGAAAAAAAGAAAAAATGCTGCACCTTCAACAAGATTGTAACTCTATTAGAACCAACTCAAGTCAGGCCCGATCCTCCATGTAAAATTTCTCTTACACTCTAGGAGCCCACCTATCCCCCTCCCCTACGAGGTGCTTGCATTTTCCTTCAGAATTACAAACAAATCTCGATCCCAAGAGTAGGATTTTAGAAAAAGGATGAATACCCTCCAAAGAATAAATTTTTCACATCATATACAGAGAATCTTCAAAACTAAAGGCAGTTCATTCAATATTTACCTCAGCCTCAGTGACTCAGGATGGTAATTCCGTATTTTGTTTTTCTCAATATTAGGTTATTGGATCCTGGATGTTGCAATTTCATGCTTTTGATCATATTGTTGATAAGTTGGTAATTCTTCTATCATCCCAATTTTATCTCACAAAAATTATTTAACACCCTTGCAAATGGCCTTGAGATTAAAGCTACAGGCATTGGTCAAGAACTCTCTACCACCCATACCTTTGGATTCAGTTCTAATCTTTCCTGATTGTCCATTAAATCTAGCTTCAATCAGCCAACTAACCCATTTCCTTAACTGTTAAAATACCATTTTCTCTAACTCCTTTGACATTCAGGACCAGAGTATGGAAAGATGATTGGTGCATATTTTTAATCATTCATGCAGACTAATCTCCTTCTGTTGTTACTACTGACACTGAATATAAATCTCCACATTATCTGAACCTAATTAAGTACTAAAGAAGGGCTCTCAATCTCACCCATTTGTAATATTTTGAAATGTGAATCATGTGAGCTAAATAATCGAGCTTGATCTTCTTTTCCAAATAAAGAAATTAGTCAGTCTAAATTTCAACTCAAAACTGTTTATTCAGATGTTAGGGACCATGACATGTTAGTTCTATCATGTGTTAATATTGTAATAGTTAGTTTAGCCCAGTCAGCTGGCATGCGACAACTGGCTGCAACTGTTTCTGTTCCTTGTAGAGCAAGCTATTTGTAGTTGTATAACCTTTGTTGTGACAGAATTCTAAATGCAATGAGAAATAAAATTTCCACTTTTAACAATGGTAAGAGGCAGGCTGGCAAGCCTTGGCCTTGACCTTTTGGTTCATAAGCAGACTTCCAATCATAGAGGAGTTAAGCATAAAACATTCACAAACTCAAACTTCATAGAAACCAAACACGTATACAGCCAAATCATCAAAATCAATTACCAAAATATCAGCAACAAGGTTGAACATAGCTTCAAAAGGAGACAATAAACAGACCAAGTACCTGTAAATCTCCAAGTGGAAAGACTTCTGAGCGTATGAGTCTGATAAAACTGATGTGACAAATTGACACTTAATGACCTAACTGCAACTGCAACAATCTTCATTTTCTTCCTGCTTTAAACAATTGTTTGACACTGTAAATTTATGAGCTTTGCGCTGGATTTTACAGTAGCTAAAATTATAACACCATACAAATCAAAGGGGAAAGTATCTCACTTCGGTTACCCTGAAATCTAAAACCATAAGAGATGTCTCAAATATTTCCATATCCAAGGAGATTGTATCGCAACTTTCAAAATAAAATAATATCTTTCAGTTAAGTACATTCGTAGTACATTTAAGATAAAACCTCTTGCACATCAAAATTTAGCTAGAGAAAGAAGGGTTACAGGTAAGTTGTTTCTAAAGTCAGCATTCAGAAAACACCGATGCAATAAACTTAAATAAATAATATTATCCACACGAGCATTAAGTTCTTATAAGTGTAATAAACCTCAGAGCCAATCATTCTTGATCACACAAGATCAAACATCACCACCCCACCAAGATAATGCATCTTTTTGAGTACTTGTAAACTGCCAATCAAGTAACAAGCTAACCAATTGCTCTACCAGACGACTGAACTGTTTCTAATATCATACAAAAAGCAGTGGAGCAAAACTAAATGTAGTTTCACAAATGCCTGCTATAAGTCACAAGTCCAAAAAAAATACATTTTGAAATATGAAATTTTTTCCTGCAACGCTACATCCGTTTAACTTGGCATGTCTCCTTAATCAAAATTTCCAGGTATCGGACCCAATTTAAAAGACACTCTGATTCTATTATTTTTAAATTTGCTTAATTTCTACTTTAACGGCATGGTGTTATTCTGTTCGTAAACTTGTATCTTCGTGGGGGTTTTGTTGATCGCAAACACTGAAAATTTGAATTCAAAAACGAAAAATTCTTATATTTTATTCAGATTGTTCAATTGAAACACGATAATGAATATTAATCGTCACTTAAACAGGGATATGGTTTGTTTGTTTGTTTGTTTGAGAAATCTAAAATATGACCAGAAATGAGGTATGCAGAATATGAAAAGGCAAAGGAGGGCTTACCTTACCTGAAAAATGAGAAGTTTTGGGTGTCCAAATTGAATGGTTCCAAGTAAGGGGAAGTGAGTGTTTATCGTTGGAAAAAGAAGACGGTGGCGCCGCAGCGAGACACTCCCACGACGTCGCTTTACAGTGGTGGCGAGAGCAAGGGCTTCCTTCTTCTGTGTCTCTCACACAGGTAGAGCGTCGTCGTTTTGCTACTGGCCCAGGTAACTGAAACTCAACGAGCCGGTCCGGGTCGGGTCGGGTCATGCGAAGCTCGATCCATAACTTCAAGCTTCGCTCCGTTTTGTGTTACAATCTCTCTCCCATACTGCTTCTTGTACCTCCGTCACTTCTTCAGCCACCTCCATAAATTTTCAAATTTCTAGAATTACCCTTCACTAAGAAATAAAAATAAAAACAATATTTTACACTGTAAATTATATAATCTAAAATCACAAATTACAAATTTCAAATAATCTAGAAGAAAAAAATTACAACTTTTGTATTACATAATCAGAAATCTATTTAACAACTCATAATACCAGATTAAGTAATCTAAAACTTATTTATGTAATTCAGAAATAAAAAATTACCACTTATATAATCCATAAGTCAAAAATTAAAAAATAAAACCATACCAGATTACATAATCTATAAGTAATGATATTTTACTTCCAGATTATGTAATTCGATAGGTTTTTTTAAAATAAGTTACGGATTACACGATCTATTATTGTGAGTTGTTAAATGGATTCTGGATTATGTAATCTAGAAATTGTAATTTTTTACTTCCGAATTACGTGATTTGTAGTGTAAAACATTGTTTCTATTCTTTTTTTTTTACCGAAGAATAATTTTGAGAATTTGAAAATTTATGGAGATGGTTGAAGAAGTGATGGAGGTGCATGAAGAAGGAGTCCTCTCCCATTTCCTTTCTCTTTCCGTATCATAGATAGATAGGGCCCACGCAAGATACAAATTAGTAGGTTGGATCATATTAGGCTTTGTGTTTTGCTCATTGCACCCTATAATTGTTATCTGTACCTTCATGTTAACAACAAATAGACTAAAATATCCATATAGTATAGTTATTGTTGTCATTGTGTCTTCTTTCTATTCCGATGCACTTACTCTCCTATTACACCATTGTTGCTGAGTTTCGCGACAATAATGAAGACATTATGGGGTGTTGTCGAGAGCTTTTAAAAAAGCTTGAAAGTCTTGGTTGAGGAGAGGCTAAAGATGATGGAACAAAGAGAAAGTAACATGTTAAGTTTGTTGGGTTTAGTGGAGATTAAATAGCAAAACATATTTTTTCTCTTCTAAATTATCTAATCAAGAAAACTTTCAAATTCTTTAATTTATAGTAATATTTCTGAATTCTTCAACCCAAAAAGAGAGATGAAGGTTTATGGAGGGTTTTGAAAAGTTTATTTTAAAAAGTTTGTTCTAAAAAACAAAATAATATATTATAAGAAGTTTGTTCTCGAAAAAATCTCATATGTTCTAAAAAAAAAACTTGTTTTGAAAGTAATATGCATGTCACTAATGAGTATAGTTTTACTCATACTTTAAAGCTTTAATAATATTGTACCATAGTCATTGATAAATCTATTATTTTAGTTATGATTCATCTAGTTTGGTTTATTTGGGTTTGAATTGTTATTCCTATTAATCTTGTGTTTTTAAGCACAATAGATGGTCTAATATTTTTTAGAGTAAACAATATAACTAGACCGTCTAGTGATTATACGAAGGAAACGGTCCAACAACACATCTGTCAAAACTCAACTGAAGAGAAAACTTCATAAATATCAAGTGTAATGAAGATGAATGTGTAGAAAGAGTCATATGTAAACAACATAGACTAGACGATTTGAAAGAAACGTCTACCACTTCGAGTGGGTCTCATCAAGCAAAAGTCAAAGTTGTTTTTTTAATCAACATAGAAAACAAAATATAAGTAGATGAATAAGATAATAGAATTTATAAAATCTCCAAAACATAAATCATTTGCAAAAATACGAAGAAACAAAGTTCATAGTCAAATTTGAAAGAAAATATGAGAATTTTGAAAAATTGGAAACTGATAAGCGGTAAACAATATTTGAGACAAAATATATTTTCAATTATTTTCTTTGATTGAAGTTCTTAGTTAGTTTGTTTAGTTTCAATTAATCTCTTGTTCACTTAGTTCAAAAGGTACATGAGATAAACATATCACGAGTAAACATTTAAAAATGACTGAGATATTGAATATATAAATAGATGTTTGTTTTACTCATTAAGAGATGAGTTTAATATTATTTGACCATATATGTCCTATCATATGTTCTCGAAAACATCCCATATGTTTTAACATATTTATTTTGATTTTTGTTTATGAAACATTTATTTTAAAAGATTTTTATAATAAGTAACTCAAAAGTCCATTAAAGTAACAACACAAAAAATAAAATAATCATTTTAAAAATATTGAATTGCAAATGATAATTGTTCTTACAACAAGGACCAAGAACACTAGAATCAGGTTGACAAGATTTAACTCTTATACAAATCTTCTAATCTTGGGTTGGATTCTCTCGGTTTCTTCTTGGGCTGGATACTATAGGCTTCTCCTCACATTGGGTGCTATCGGCTTCTCCTCCAGATAGGTGCTCTCGGCTTCTCCTCCACACAGATGGGGGGGTGTACCTGTAAGTCGCTCTGATGCAAAAGTCGGAAAAGATGTAATGTTCATCAGATAAAAATCAGTCTTACGTTGACCTCCTATTTATAGGGTTTCTTTAATGGATTTCACTTTACCTTTGGACTTTCTTTCTACACCGTTTTATTATTTACGCACCCCCTAACGCAGGTTTCTATTTAATTGGGCCTTATTATAATAATATTTATATTTTGTTTTATTCTTTTATGTATAACCTCTCGGTTATGTCTATTATTTAGCTTCCGGCTTAACCTCTCGGTTTTAGCATACCAGTACAATAATCATGGAGTGAAGAAAACGAAAGACTTACACTTTTATTTCTTTACTCCTCTTTCCCTATTTTAAACGGCTGGATAAAGTCCAACAATTTTTGTGTGTGAAGCATAATATATAATATAATCAATAAAAGGATAATAATATTAAAAAATATGGAAATATTTAAAGCTAATATGATATAATTAATTAGTAATAATTTTTACATATAAATATAAAAAATTATTTGTAATATCATACAATATTAAATTATTATATTATTTATGTATATTTTAATTTATCTTTTATTCGAAGTAAACGCTTAAAAGAGTCTAGAAAGCTTGTAGTGTAATTGTATGTTAATTCTTGAGTTGTAAATGTGGAAGATGTGAATAAAATTAATATGTATTTTAAACAAAAAAATGTTTGAATGGAAAAATGAATTGTTGTGATGGTTTGAATATTTTTTTCATTTGTTGATAAAACCAAGAGAAATTAAAAAGGTTAAAAAAATTAAATATTAATTTATTTACATCTCTTTTTTTTGGTGTCATTATTGCACACAAAAAAATTAATAAATTAGAAGATACTAGTCATAAATAGAAAGAAACGACATTGTTTACATTAAGTTAATTATTTTTTTAAAGCAAATATGTATAAAAAATACATGTATTAGTTTTACTTAATTGCTAACTTAAATCAC
>Ga0123341_1003772_pt1 | contig 13110 bp, 18 predicted proteins | sample Turbeapinknodule_FD_89959 | JGI IMG/M metagenome (GOLD analysis project Ga0123341, IMG submission 89959) | Root nodule microbial communities of legume samples collected from Mexico - Turtle bean Mexico pink nodule | ecosystem: Host-associated > Plants > Roots > Nodule | place: Mexico: Nepantla... | reverse complement strand
TTTAAGAAAACTTATGTTTGTTCTTATCACATGGCCAGTGGTTATGAGGTGAGTTACTCAGCAAAAAGCCCACTCTTAGACAACCTCTAAGCACTACCTAAGACACACTTAAAGCAAAGCAAATACAAATGAAATGTACATATAAGTCTTCATCAAACACAATCTTGAAGGGGCAACAACCATCTTCAACATTAATTGCATTATGTTGTAACGTAATCATCTTGCTATTGGAATCCCAACAATAACTTAAGTCTCCATGGAGTACTGCAACATTCTCTTTAGACTCCAATGTGTTGCCTCAACGCTACAAAGGAAAACAAATATCATGTTTCTAACACATAGCCTGAAACATAGAAAGGAAAACAAAGACATGAAAATCAAGTATATACCTGTTACTTGTTGTGTTGCCTAAGTGCATCACCTTATCCATCCACGTCTTAACAATTTTTTCCTTATGTGGACTTAACCAAGTACCGTCACATATTCAACAAATATAGGTTATGAGGAACAAACAACTTCAAATGCACGCACATAATCCTCAAAGGCTTCTACAATATGACAATCCACAATAGATCTCCAAGCTTGGATTACTTGATCTCGTGCCTCTCTTGGATGCACCAACATTTTACATTTTGTTTTCCCATTTTAATTAACATGAAATTAGAGCTACATCTCTAATTGCATTCATTAGAGCTACATTTATTGCATTCATTAGAGCTACATCTCTATCACTGACACCGACCTTAGGGTATGCATCAACTCTAAATAATAACCCTTTAAGTCTCTCAATGGCTCATACAAAGTTATTTTCCTTTTCAACTGCTAGTAAAAAAAAGCAACAGAAAAGGTCAACCCCGTTGATGTAATCCTAACAACCTCAAGTAACGACATCTTGTACCTCTTAGTTTTGTATGTATTATCCATCAATATTACAATATTAGAGGAATTCAGTAGTTTCATTGAATCTAGGTGTAACTTGCACGACAATGGACAACTCTTCAAACCTACACCAATGCACATACATGTCTCGCTCAAGTAACATCATCAATTGCTGCATTTATGTTTTGTAACCTTGTTGTGATCTTCAATGAAGACTCATGACATTATAAACTAGCTTTATGGTGGTCACATTCTACTCATTATGCTCCTTCATGGTAAGCAAAATATTTCTTGGCTTTACTAAACTCTTTGTCTTATCGACAACCATAGCCTTTTCATCAACTATTAACCTTCCAACATACGAATGACCTACCAATGTCTTCGCCAAGTCATGATTATGAGACCCAAAAATTAATTTCACCATCCATCCTTCAACACCTACTATCGATTTGCCTCATAATCTGAAAGGACATTCACATTTCCTAGTAGACTATTCGCTTAAGCACCTGTTTATGAATCATTCCGTAATGAATGACTAGGAGGAATTTTGGAAACATAGAAATGAGATAATTAGGTTGCTTACTGGTTCTTCTTAGGGGCTTTAAACATCTATAATCGTCCGACAAGATTATGTAATTCATCACAGATAGATAGATATGATTATTGTCAATTACCACTTGTGGTTTTAGCTACCTGAGTAAGGTAAGATGCCTTCCCATTGGGTAGAGGAGCACGCAGCTGAAAAAATTTCATATCCGTCTTACCTACATACCCATCGTCACCATGCACAGTTGTTGATGTAAGATCTAGGGCAAACACATCAAGTCAGATTTTACATAATTGCCTTTTTACTTCAATGTCATGATTGAGATAACCGAACCCCCGAGCCCTGCTGCGTTGCATTCACTAGAACAATTCTACCTAGTGATACGACCTTGGCACATTCGCTGTGACTGACATCTACATCATTCCCATACTGTTTGTATTTACCTCCTCTATCATAACCTAATAATATGAACGTCATCCTTCCTCATTGCCAAATCCATGTATCTAACTTTAATATAACAATAACAAAGCCAAAACCAAAAGCAACCCTTCTCACCTACACCAATAGGTCATCTCGAGTAGCAAATACCTACAATTACATATGTCAAATTATATAGCATTCATAAAATACACTTCACACATACGAAATATGTGTATAATTATGCACCTTTGACCTTACCTCATTTATAGTTAATGTCTCACTGCACTGATGTGTCTTACATTCATTATCTAACACATTATAAGATATTGACTACTGAATATCAACATCATCTAGCTTGTCTCACACATCAACCTCCCCTGATAACCTCGTGTATGAATATACTCTATTAATCATATTGTTGCCTCCAAAAAAACCACATGACAGAAAAAAAATGTACCTGTATGGGCGAGGCCGACCCCTATTCTCCCTGCCCGAGACCCATCTGGCTGACTGAGACTTGGTCTACCTGATCGAGACCTTAAAAGACTTGGCTGAGACGACCGAGACCTGAGAGACTCAGCCGAGATGACCGAGACCAGGGGACCTGGCCGATGGCCGACCCATATTACCGCTAATGCTCAAACCAAGGTCAATGAAGCTAATCTGTCATTAAGAATTAGGTAATGCAACCCTAAGCAGGGTCCACTTCAATAAACGGGCGCAACAAGGTAGGCCCATTAGAATAATATAAATAGCACGCATCCCAAGGAGTAAGGCATGTCATTTATTACTGTTCACCTACCTGAGAGTTGACCACCCGCTTTACTGACTTGAGCGTCGGAGTGCCTTCGCAAGTAACCCCACCATCCGGTGTTCACCCGAGACCGAGTGGCGAAGGAGAAGCAGGAGGACGAGAAGAATCCCAGCTCATCACCCAGCAACCTGACCGACCGAAGGAAGGAGAAGAAGACTTCAATAGTTTTCTAGGTCCCATCTCCCTAGTAGGAACAATTGGCGCCCACCGTGGGGCCGAGGGAAACTAGCTGAAGGAAAAAAGTAGATGCTCTCAACCAGAAGCATGGAGAGAATGACCGAAGCCGACCTGACGATGCTGCTGCTGTCTCTCCAGAGAGAGATGGCCGAGATAAGAAGGAAGACCGAGGAGACTGCTCAGAAAAACGACCAGGAGCTGCAAGTTCTCTGTAGGGAGAACGAGGAGATGAAAAAGAAGCGGGGGGAGGGAGGACCTTCTATCATACCGACGAACGTTGTCGGCAAGTCCTACACCTCTTCCCCCAACCCAAACATAGTCGAGGGGACGAGAAGCCGACCCCCTCCCCGAGAGACTGAGATGGACGACGAGTCATGCCTGATCAGGTCCGCCTGGACGACTACGACGGCCAACTCGACCCGCCGACATCCCTTTACTAACACCATCATCGAAGTCCCACTGCCTGAGAAGTGGAAGGGTTTCAACCGAGACCCGGATGAGCATATGGACGCTTACACCACCCATATGAGTCTCTACACCTCGGATGACGCTATGTTATGCCGAGTGTTTCCCACATCCTTGAAGGGAGCAGCCCTTAGTTGGTTCACCAAGCTCTCACCCAACTCCATCGACAGCTTTGCCACGCTCGTAGCAAAGTTCGAAACCCATTTCGCGACCAGCCGACCGCATTCGCCAGGAGAAGGGAGAGTCATTGAGAACCTTTGTCGATAGGTTCAGTAAGGTGGCAATGAGCATCCGGAATCTGAGCCTGGACGTTGCCATGCACCACATGCTGACAACCCTACGTCCAGGGCCCTTTGCCGACAACCTGTGCAAGCAGTCGGCCGACAGCCTGGACGAGCTGAGGAAAAGGGCCACTAAGTACATGCAGCTGGAAGAGCTCAAAGAATTTCGCAATCAGACCCGCGTTGATGCCGGCGGGGAGAAAAACAAAGAGGAGAAGGACAGCCAAGGGCGGTCGAAACAAAGAAATGACCGACGCCGAGACAACCGAGACCGGCCAATCCGGTTCTCAAGATACACACCCCTGACGACCAAGAGGGGGAGGATTCTGGACGAGGCCCTCAACGCCGAGTTGATCCCTCCTCCAAGGAAGGTGGCCAGCCCAAATAATGCCGACCAGAGAAAGCAATGTCGATACCACCAAAACAGCGAACACTCAACCGAGGAGTGTCAGGCCCTTAAGGATAAGATCGAGGAACTTATCCAGGCTGGGCATCTTCGCTGATTCGTCAGGAATGGCCGAGACCCACCCCGCCGGGCGGATCCACCCAGGCAGATGAGGTCACCACAACGGGGTCGAAATGACCGAGATAATAGAGGCGACCGACAACCCGTGAGGGACAATCCCCCCCAAGGGAGGCTGATAGGAGAGATAACCGGGAGGTTATCAACACTATAGCCAGCGGCTTCGTCGGGGGAGGAAGCACGAACAACGCCCTAAAGAAACTCCTACGGGCGGTACACAAGGTAAACGTGGTGGCATTCCGACCGAGAATGCCACCCATCACATTCACGGACGAGGACTTTAAGGGTGTGGACTATCGCTAGCAGGACGACCCGATGGTGATAGCGGTCGATATAGACCGATGCACCATCCGGAAGACCCTTGTGGACCAGGGAAGTTCGATAGACATCCTCTACTGGAAAAATTTCAAGGCCATGAGGAGAGCCGAGGCCGAGATGATGTCATACGACGATCACGTGGTTGGATTCTCGGGCGAGAGGGTGGGTACCAAGGGTTACATTGAGTTGTACACCATCTTCGAAGAGGGGAAAAGTACCAGGACCATCAAAATTCGATACCTGGTCATCGACGCCAACGCCTCCTACAACATCCTCCTCGGCCAACCATCCATCAACCGGCTGATGGCCATTGTATCAACCCCTCACATCGCTATGAAGTTCCCTTCAAGGACAAGGGACATTCTCACAGTCCACGTAGACCAGAAAGAAGTACGAGAGTGCTACGCTGAGAGCCTCCGGGTGGAACCTTTAAGGAACGAAACCTCTCCCCTCAGGGTGAGAAAGTTCTCCCGAAAGGACCGCTCCCCCAGGAAGGACCGACCGAGGAAGATCGAGCCAACCGTGGCGTTGGTAGACCTCGATCCCCGGGCGACCGAGGATAGGCTGGAGGCGAGAGAAGAGCTGAGGAGAGTCCCCCTCCTCGACGAAGAGCACAACACGGCTGTAGGAACGACCTTGGCAGCGACCGAGGCCGAGATCATGCATGCCGTGCTGAAAAAGAATATCGACATGTTCGCATGGATGTCGGTCGACATGCCGGGGGTGAGCCCGGATGTCATCACCCATCAATTGTCAATATTCAAGGAGGCCACCCGATCTCCCAAAAGAAGAGGGACTTGGGCGATGAAAAGCGACTCGCGGCGAAGGAAGAGGCCGGCAAGCTCCTGTCGGCCGGGTTTATAAGGGAGGCCCGATACACGACTTGGTTGGCCTATGTCGTTATGGTCACCAAACCGAACGGTAACTGGAGGATGTGCGTCGACTACAGAAACATCAACAGTGCATGTTCGAAGGACACCTACCCTCTCCCCAACATTGACCGACTGGTGGATGGGGCGGCCGACCACAAAATTATGAGCTTCCTGGACGCTTACTCTGTCTATAACCAGATAAGCATGCACCCTAGGGACAAGGAGAAAACAACCTTCATGACGGCTGACGCCAACTACTATTACGAAGTCATGCCGTTCGACCTCAAGAACGCAGGGGCGACCTACCAGCGCCTCATGGACAAAATCTACAAAGGCCTAATCGGCCGGGCAGTAAAGGTATACGTGGACGACATAGTCGTGAAGTCCGACTCGTTCGAGCAACACCTGAAGGACCTGGACGAGGTCTTCAAAGCCCTCAGGGGAGTCAACATGAAGCTCAACCCCGAGAAGTGTACTTTCGGGGTTAAGGGGGGGGGGTGGGGGAGTTCCTAGGCTTCATACTCACCCACCGGGGGATAGAGGCCAACCCTGACAAATGCCAGGCCATACTCAACATGAGAAGTCCGAATAGCGTCAAAAAGGCACAACAACTCCTAGGGCGGCTGACCGCCCTCTCTAGGTTCGTCCCCCACTTGGCTGAGAGGACGAGGTCGATGGTCCAGCTGCTCCGAAAGGGCAAAAAATTCGCCTGGGATGACCGATGCGAGGAAATCTTTAAACAATCCAAGGAATTCCTGACATCCCTGACCGTCATCCAGAAGCCGAAACCCGACCACCCAATCCTGGTGTATCTGGCAGTCTCGGAGGAAGCAGTCAGCGCTGCCCTAGTACAGGAGACCGAGGGCGAGGAGCGACCGATGTACTTCGTCAGCCGAACCCTCCACTCGGCCGAGACTAGGTACCAGATGATAGAGAAGGTGGCTCTCACCCTAGTCCTCACAGCAAGATGAATGCGACCCCCTACTTCCAAAATCACTCAATAATTGTAAGAACCGACTACCCTATTTTTAAAATTTTATCTAAGCCGGACCTTGCAGGGAGAATGATAGGTTGGTCAGTCGAACTCTCCGAGTTCGACATACGCTACGAACTGAGGGGCGCCATCAAGTCCCAATGCCTGACCGACTTCTCGGTCGAGTTGACACCACTGCCCACCCTCTCGGGCGGGTGGACGCTCTATGTGGACCGCTCCTCAAATAAAACAGTCTGAGGAGCAGGAGTCGTTCTGGAGGGGCCGGGCGACCTCTTCCTGGAGAAAGCTCTCCAATTCGGAGTACGAGGCCTTACTTGCCGGGCTGAACCTAGCCTACGACATGGGAGCATGTGAAGTTACATGCAAAAGCGACTCCTAGGTGATGGTCGGCCAAGTCAATGGAGAGTTCGAAGTAAAGGAGCCTTTGCTACAGCGGTACTACCACGCAGCCAAAAACTGCATCGCCCGTTTCAACAAAGCACCCTTGGAACACATACCAAGGGAGGACAATAAAAGGGCCGACATCTTGTCTAAGCTATCGGTCACAAAAAGGAAGAGCCACCAGAGATCAGTCATACAGATATGGCTTAGACACCCTAGTGTGACTGAGGCCGAGGCCGAGTGTCTGACTATAGACGAGGACGAGGTCGAGGCCAACAACTGGATGACACCCGTCATCCAGTACCTAACGGCCGGCACGTGCAAGCCGGACCAAGAAAAGGCGACGAAGCAACAATGCGCCTGATACACTATGGTCAACGAGGACTTGTACCGGAGAGGGTACTCGACCCCCCTGCTAAAATGTATCACTAACAAGCGGGCTGAGTACATTCTGGCCGAGATCCATGAGGGGATCTGCGGAAATCACGCGGGGTGAGGACGATGGCCGCCAAGGTTTTGAGGGCCGGATACTATTGGCTGACCATACAGGGCGATTGTGCCGAGTACGTGAAAAAATGCGCCAAGTGCCAGGAAGTTCGGCCCCCTTCACCACACAAGGTCGGAAAAGCTGCACATGGTTGTTCTCCATTTGGGGAATGGACATTATCGATCCTTTCTCCCCAGGAAAAGGGCAGACCAAGTTCCTCCTGGTGGGAGTCGACTACTTTACCAAATGGATCGAGGTCGAACCCCTTGCCTCCATCTCGGCAAAAAATATGCAAAACTTCGTATGGAGGAGCATTGTCTGCCGATTCGGCGTCCCGCACACAATAATAACTGACAATGGCCGACAGTTTATTGACTGAGGCCTACAGTCCTTTTATGAAGACCTAGGCATCAAGTCTGTCACGACCTCGGTAGAGCACCCGCAAACCAATGGGCAGGCCGAGGCCGCCAACAAGGTCATACTCAATGAGCTGAAAAAGCTTCTGGGTAAGGCAAAAGGCCGATGGACCGAGGAGTTGATCGAGGTACTTTGGGCGTACAGGTGCACCCCCCAGACCACCACGAAGAAGACACCCTACAGCCTGACATACGGGAGCGAGGCCATGATCCCGATTGAGGTGGCCGAGCCCACCATACGACGACAGATGTTTGACCTCACCCTAAACGAGGAAAGCCTAGAGATCAACCTCGATTTGGTAAGTGAGTTTCGTGACAAAAGCACGATCCGGGAGGCCGCTTGCAAAATCCAGGTATCCAGACGGTACAACACAAAGGTCCGGCCGAGGAGTTTCCAAAAGGGCGACCTCGTTTGGAGAAATGCACAGCGATGCGAGAAAAAATGAAGGGAAATTCTCGTCCAACTAGGAGGGGCCTTTCCGAGTCCGAGAAGTCGCAAAGGGGGGAGCTTATCACTTAGAATGGCTTTCGGGCAAAATTGTACCGAGGACGTGGAATGCCACGCACCTCATGTTCTACTACAACTAAAATCAATAAAGTCACGCACTCTTTTCTCACACAGCCAGGGAGGTTTTAACGAGGCGTTTTCATCAAAGAACTAACATTGTTCTTGTGCAACCTCTCGGCTCGGTCTGGATGAAGCCTTAATCGGCATACCCTGCCGAGACCGACCCCTCAGGTTTGGTCTGGATGAAGCCTTAACCGACATACCCTGCCAACACCTGTCTCGGCTCGGTCTGGATGAAGCCTTAACCGGCATTCCCCTGTCGAGACCGACTCATCAGGTTTGGTCTGGATGAAGCCCTAATCGGTATACCCTGCCAAGACCTCTCTCGACTCGGTCTGGACGAAGCCTTAACCAGCATACCCTGCCGAGACCGACCCATCAGGTTTGGTCTGGACGAAGCCTTAATCGGCATACCCTGCCAACACCTCTCTCGGCCCCGCCTGGTCGAAGCCTTAACCGACATATCCTCGTCGAGACCGATCGATACACGTCCAAGCTTACCATGGTCGAGGATTTTCACTTGTTCGATTAAAATCACAATTAAATGATCGACCGCCCAATTTTCACTTGTTCGATTAAAATCACAATTAAATGGCCGACCGCCCAATTTTTACTTACTCGATTAAAATCACAATTAATGAACGACCACCCATTTTTACTTGTTCGATTAAAGTCACAATTAATGGCCGACCGCCTATTTTTACTTGTTCGATTAACATCGCAATCAAATGGTCGACCGACCAATTTTACTTGTTCGATTAACATCAAAATCAAATGGTCGACCACCCATTTTTACTTGTTCGATTAACATCACAATCAAATGGCCGACCACCCATTTTTACTTGTTCGATTAACACCACAATTGATGGCTGATCGTCCAAACAGATAACGACCGACACGTTTAACTTGTAAAAAATTAATAAAAAGAAGTAAGGCGATATATTAAGACTGCAAAAGGAGGAAGCCACACCCCGGCCTCGGAGGAAACAAAATAGAAAGGCAAGAAAAGGCCACAGCCCGGCCAAGAGCAAACCTAGTCTTGAACTTCGATGCATTTGCCCTTCTCAGCCTCAGTCGGCCCAGCCTCTTGTGTCGCCAGAGCATCCATCTCGGCGCTTGGAACCAACCAACCCTGGTAAACCTCGTAATCCATGTTGAATTCACCAGTGGCCGGCGGCCCCCCATAAAGAACATGGGCTTGGCACACGGCTCAGTCGAAGCATTGCTTAAGCAGCTCCTCCGACTCCTTGTAATTTTGGTCGAGCTAAGCCTCGACCTGCTCCTTTGCAGTCTGGAGGGCGGCCAACTCAGCGGCCGAGGACGAAAGCTTCTCCTCGGTCGTCTTCTTCACCTCGGCAACCTCAGTTGCGGCCCTCAAAGCCTCGGCCTTAGCTACCTCCAAAAGCCGCCTCACCTCGGCAACATCCTTCTCGGCGAGCTCCCTTTCAGCGGCTTCTCGAGCAGCGCTGGCCGATAGGTCATTGTTGGCAGCTAAGGACCGCCTCAAATCCTCACGATCCTCGGCCAGCTCCTGCTCCAACCGAGACATGTCCTCGGCATGTCGGTCACGGCCTTCAATCCCATGCTCGACGAGGACGATTGACCGGCACATGAGCTCCTAGCCGCTCCTCAGCAAGTCCATGGGGGAGATGGCCCGGATCGACTCCTGAGTCTCCTCGGGGAGAGCCACGCGAACTCTACGCGTGAACTTATGACTCCCCCTAGAAGATCTAGGGCCGAGGACGATGCCCGATGGCCGCCACCAGAAGGTCCGGGCGCCTGCTCCACGCGTCGGGGGGAAAGAGAGTCTGCCTCGACCATCTCACGACGAGGAGGCGGCGTCGGCAAAGAGCCGAGGGAACGAGTGGTGGTGGCAATGTTACCACCATCCCTCGACTTCTTCTTGGATTTACAGGAAGGACCGACCGAGTCCTTTTCAGCACCAGGGGCAGGTGGGGCGGTCGCAGGAAGAATGTCAATGCTTCGACGTCCCTTTCGGTCAGCCGCCCTCTTCCGATACTCGTCGAGGACGCTAACACCGGCCGACTTTTCTTGAACCTGGTAGCTGCAAATCAAAAAACACAAGTGTTAGGAGAAGAAAACAAAAATACCGACCGACACAACAAAGGACGAACCCATACCCCTAATGGCCGCCTAACGCCCCGTCTATGCACCGATCGGCGATCGACAAGGAAGTTTCCTCGGGAGTGCGTCGATGAAGGAGAGAATCTCCACCTCCTCCTAACTCTTTGTCGGCCTCGACCACAACTTAAAATTTGTGGGTTTGGTGGTCCAATACAAAGGGAACCGAGACCGACCGACTCAGTCAAAGAAAAAGGTCGTCGCCTCAGGCCGAATGACGACCTTAACGAACCTCTCCTTGAACCTCTTGTACGAGATCGCAAAAGGGTCGAACAAGACGTGCCCTGGTCGACCGACTAAGGAGAGCCAAGAAGCAAGGCGGCCGGGGTGAGAGTCATAGTAACAAAGGAAAGAAGAGGAGGTGGGGCGAAGCCGCATAACATCACACAACAGGCGAAACGCCTAAAGGGACGCCCACGTGTTCGGATGAACTTGGGTGGGAGCCGCATTGACCACAACTCAAATCCTCACGATCCGTAGAATCCCTGGAGTCCTCGCCCGCCTTCAACACCGGGTACTTGGCCAAAAACTTGGTCACAGATACCTCGGTGTCATAGGTGGACGAGATCTCAACCACCTTAGGATCCACCCAGCTAAGATCCACTAGCGGAATGGCCGTCGAGGGAGAGTCCGATCGGTTAACAGCGTTAACCGGGTCATCCCCCCTAACCACCTCTACCATGGGAGGCGCTTCGGCCACCCCGACCGACAAAGAATCGGCGGTAAATGGAGAAGAAGAGGTTGACGAAGAAGAGGAAGAGGATCTAAGGGTAGGAGAAGGACGACCGAGAGAGGGGGAAGAATGAACGGACGAAGAAGACGTGGGCCGAGATACGGTCGACATCACTAACCTTGTAAAGATTGGACGAGACCGAACCTAGTAAAAGAGGGCGAGAAGTCACTCGGATCTCAAAGCTAGGGGCGGGAGAACACTCGGCTATTAGACAAACTCACAAATGAAAACACAGCGTCACAGCACTGTGGAGACCCCTATTTATAAGGCCCATGGGCCTCGGAATTCGAAGCACCAGATCAATCCTAATCGTTAAGATCTCTTGGATACAACGGCTTGCAACGCTTCCCGCCAAAAAAAACCCTCATTAATGCCAATCATGTCACGTCGCCTAGGGTCACGTCACGCCGCTTAGGTCACGTCATACCTCGAGGAATGGGACAGCCGCACGACCAGGGAGACCGACCAACACCCACCGTTAAAGACTCATCGGACATATTTGCCCTCGAGCCTGGGGGGCAAGTGTACCAGTATGGGCGAGGCTGACCCCTGGTCTCCCTGCCCGAGACCCACCTGGCTGACCGAGACCTTAGAAGACTTGGCCGAGACCTTAGAAGACTTGGCCGAGATGACCGAAACTAGGGGACCTGGCAGATGGCCGACCCATATTACCGCTAATGCTCAAACCAAGGTTAGTGAAGCTAATTTGTCATTAAGAATTAGGTAATGCAACCCTAAGCAGGGTCCACTCCGATAAATGAGCCCAACAAGGTAGGTCCATTAGAATAATATAAATAGCATGCATCCCAAGGAGTAAGGTATGTCATTTATTACTGTTCAACTACCTGAGAGCTTACCACCCGCTTTACTGACTTGAGCGTCGGAGTGCCTTCGCAGGTAGCCCCACCATCCGGTGTTCACCCGAGACCGAGTGCCAATGGAGAAGCAGGAGGACAAGAAGAATCACAACTCATCACCCAACAACCTGACCGACCGAAAGAAGGAGAAGAAGACATCAATAGTTCTCTAGGTCCCATCTCCCTAGTAGGAACAAAAACAAAATCCAAAAACATAAACTTAGCAATCCAGATACACAAATCCATAGAAGAAATTACTTATTTCGGATGGAGGTATCCAAAACTATATAATGTATTTTGGACAAGCAAATCCGAATAACAAAATTTTCGGGTATCTAGGTCCATAATGTATACCCTTCCACATTTCTCTATCCATAATTACCTCTTCTTATCTCCCTTCTTTTACGCACATTTATGGAACATATTATATTAATTTCCGCATTTTTTTTTATCCAAAAGCCACTGTCAGTTTTTAAAAAACCTTAGGAATATCTTCATCCGGAGTACCTCTTCAAACTCCGATATTCGGATGCCCATCTTCCATCATTTCATATTTAAGCACACATACTTAGCTCAAACACCACCTCCAAGCTTCTAAACATGAAGACGACCTCTACCGCATCTAACCACACCTCAACGTCACCTGCACACCAACTCATACAAACCTCACTGTTAGCTTCCTCATGTCAAATAAAACGCGCGAGGAAAATTATGATAGTGCAGGTTCAAAATGATAAGGTTTAGGAAGAATTTGCCTCTACTCTGAACAATATTTACAAACTAAAATCAGACCTATAATGATAAGAGTTTGGACCTATTGAGCTTGAGTCTCAAACTTTCTATATTCTTCTAGTTATAATTCTAATAGTTGATCCTATGGAAGGTAAAAAAAGAACTTTATGCTTAATCAAAGATAATTATAAAGCATTATCTCAAACAATTCACTTTAGAAATTATATACCTAATAATTATTAAAAAAAATAATATATATATATATATATATATATATATATTAATAAAAGTATAATATTTAATGTTAATGCAATCTGATTTGATATAAAATTTAAAAATTTTCTCATAAAAATATATATAGTGCAAATTATTCATCAAATTCAGTAGTAATATAACATTTAGTATTATTATATTATTTATTAATATAAAATTTAGTATTTAATTTTTATTTTAATCTTTTAGCTTTAAAATATATGCTATTGATACTAATATATACATCATATA
>Ga0123341_1003771_pt1 | contig 13110 bp, 4 predicted proteins | sample Turbeapinknodule_FD_89959 | JGI IMG/M metagenome (GOLD analysis project Ga0123341, IMG submission 89959) | Root nodule microbial communities of legume samples collected from Mexico - Turtle bean Mexico pink nodule | ecosystem: Host-associated > Plants > Roots > Nodule | place: Mexico: Nepantla... | reverse complement strand
AGATAGACTTTTCTTTATATAGAAAACAGTTTCTAACTTCTTTTCAAAAAACAGTTGAAAAGCAGTTATGAAAACAACAGATTCATTTTTGAACTTAACATATTTATTTTGTGAAAACTGCCAACTCAGCTAACTGAAATAACTGTCTGAGTTGTACCTTTGGTGCCCTAACTAACTTGTGAAAAAAATTTCAACTGACCAAAGGGCAAACCGATTCTTTCACAGTGAAACAGATTAAATGAAGGCAAATAGGCCAGCTCAGCTTTAACTAAAATAACGAACTAAGCTTGGCCTGTGGTCCCTAACAGAATTTTAGAAAAGCCTTTTAACAGAGAAGAAATAAACAGATTCTTTCTCCATAAAACAGATTTATTTGTGTACTGATTTAAAAATTTTAAAAACCCTTTAAAAAGCTTTTCAAAAACCATTTAACCACATCACGTGCTTGATCTAGACTTGGTTAGGCATCTAGGATAGGTCACATAGCAAAAGGCAATCATACACAATTACAAGCCTAATTACAAATGAATCTAAAACCCTATTACAATCTTCAAAGCACTCAAGCTATTTTCTTCATCAAACACACATCAAGCCTTGGTAGGGAAGAAGCTTCCTCCAGCTTCAACACTAACATGACATTCCATGTCGAAACCCCAAGACTCGGTTTGGTCAGGGAAGTTTTCCCTAACATGGCAATCCCTCTTGATGTCCAAAGACTCGACTTGGTCAAGGAAGCTTTGCCTTAGCATGGCAATCCCTTCCAATGCCCCAAGGCTTGGCACAGTTAAGGAAGCTTTGCCTAACAATTGGCAATCCCTCCCGAATAGTGATAAACCAAATAGTTAGCTAGGGTAAGGAAGCTTTATCTTAAACGACAATCCCTCCCAACAACTTACCTAAAAGAGGTTTTTAACCACTCCTACACGGTCTGATCATCAAACAAGAAAAACGCAAGAAAAAGCAAGCAATCAAAATTCAACTTATTAAAGTGAACAAAGTAAAACGTAGAAAAGTTATAAATGAACCGTTATTTATAGATTTCTTATCATGAAAGGACGAAACATTGTCTTTTTCTTAATCTTTGGATTCCCTTTAATCCAAGGAGTTCAAATGGTTGGAGCAAGAAACAACACGGTCAGCTGAACCGTTAGATTTTCGAGATAAAAAATTAGGTTAACCTCGAACGAAGCATTGAGTGACGTACGTCCAATCACCATTGACACTACAAACCATTAATGATCAAAACTGTCACTTTTAACCTCGAGACACCAAACGATCACATTTAGGCTCTTCTGGAAGGTTCTCCCTTGAGCTTGGGTGACAAGTGTACTAGTCGGAGTTGAGTGGACCAAGTCACTCGGTATCAGAAGCTGACCCACCAGATAGATTCAATACGTTAAGATAAAATAACGAGATATGTGATAAATAAGATAATATCCTATAAATTTGGTAACACATGATAAATCAAGTAATGTTGTTTTAGCAAAGATATGCATTACATACTACCCATAAACGAAATAGCCCATTATGACCACTATAAATAGGCATTGTCACACAAGAGTAAGGTACACCTTTATCAATTTACATTATACACTCTCAATACATAATACTTACTTGATCGTCGTAGAACCTTCTACAGGTTAACTCCCGACCAAGTTCCAAGGAATTGAAGAGTTGAAGTCCCAAGGAGCACAAGAGGAGCGAAGGAGGAACGCCCGAGCATAAGGGAGTGAATACAAGAAGAGTGACTAATATCAACGACAATTATTACTACTAGTTCCAAGTACTATCTAGGTCCACTTGAGTGTATATAAGTACAATAACCATGTATCATCCTCCTTATACTAACACAATTAGGTATATGCCAAATATATCATTGGGACGAAGATGACGTTTTTATAAATTTTGTTGGCCATTTACTTAATAGGAAGAATAAAGAGACATCATGCTATTTGTTTTTTTTTTAATTATAACCATTAGATTTTAACCTATTGAAGTTTTCATTAAATTATTTATAGTTATTAAGTCAAATCACTTTCCTCTTAAAAATCTAATATACTTGCTAAATTAAAGTACTTATATTAAAAAAAATAGTATTAATAATATAAATATTAATATAATATGTAGTTGATATTAATAAATTATTAAAAAAATATTGTGATCTCGATTTATGATTTTTACTTGAGCAATGAAAATCTGAACATGTTTTATGAATATGGAATTGACTTCTGTTTATTATTTTTTTTTAATGGATTGAGGAGATCTCGTCTCACTAGTTATGGTGTCAGTCATTGGAATGTCTCAATTTTTGGCTATGGTTTAGAGGGTACCTGCAAAATGTTCACTGATGCTAAAGTCAATATTCAGTATTCAGTGATTAAGAGTACTAAATATTATTAAATGCGTACCACTATTTGTAGTATCAATGAGGCCTCTATACATGTGAGTCTGTTTTGACACAACTTACCGAGTTAATCTTGAGGTAAAGAGAAAATTTTGTACACATAGATTATCCTTAATTAACCATCTTAAACAATGATTAGACTTGAAAATGTACTCGATTCTTGCAAGGATCTTGATCATGGATGTCATGGACTCGACCATGTGCGATACACTATTAGTACTTGAATTCCCTTAAATAAAGGAGAACTTAGATTAATCATTTTAAATTTTAACATTTATTTTTAGAATTACTTTTTATAAATAAATAATTTAAAATTAATTCTTATGAGAACTCTTAAATCTTTATTTTATAAGATTCACACCTAAAACTTCATTCAAAGGAAAAAAAATCTTCCTACTACTTGAAATGTTAATACTAATAATATTATCACTTAAGTGCGTGCACACACTAAAATAAATTGGATACTTATCTATTTATTAAACTCAGATTGGTTTGACGAGATTGATTTTTGATTTTTTTTTGTCCTCAATTCGGTTTTATTAAAATCATAACTGCATCTCGCATTAAAAACTATAAATTTAATAAATGTCATCATGGGATTTAAAATAATATACAAATTTAGCATTTTGGACTTATTACTATTTATTGTATTTAAACTGTAATTGTGAATTTGTATTGCTTAATTTTATGTTTTCAACGTGTTATATGTGTTAATTATTACACTTTTAATATATTCGAATGTTTCTATGTTTATTTATTTATTTTTCAACATATTAACTTGGGATCCTTTATTTGAATTTAATAATTACGCTTAAAGGAGAAGTAGTTACCATAAACATATAAATGTGTCATTAAATGTGTTATTTAGAGTTTTATTCCAACTATATACATAGTGAAAAATATTTTCTTCTTAGAGGTAAAGTTTAATTGATGAATTCAACGTGTCGAATATATGAATTTATGAGTTTGTTATTGTGTGAGTGGTTGAAACAGGAGTATTCATTGGTTGAACAATTAAATTTTTTTTTGTCGTTTTTATTCTCTTTTTTTGTTTGTTCGAATTTTAATTCTCAGTTGGAAGGTACCTGCAAAAAGTTCTCGTTTACGTAAGTGTTTGGTATTGAGATGCAATAAATGTTATAATAATGATGTACCTTTATCTTGATTGTAGTGTCTATCTATAATATCTAATGGATCCTTTTACTATTAGATATATTAAGTCCTGCATGATAATTAGTGTTTATATTACCTAATTTTTATAGGACTTAATTATCGTTAACTTTATATTTTTCGATCAATACTCAATATCAACACACAAGAATGATTTAGTCATGGACAAAATTAATAAATTAATCTTTGACTTTTAATATATTTTTTTATTACACTTAAGAGATATTCATGAGACACAAATTATTTCTCTAACTATATTTTTTTTCTTAGATTTGATCTTTCTACTATTTGTTTCATTTTCTATCTTTTTATTTAGTTTTAAGTTAATCTAATTTATCGATTATCACAATTTTCGTCATTAAAAATTTGCAATTACCACCAGAATTGATAAATTAGACTAAATTGAATTCAATAAAAGGATAAATGACCAAAATGAATAAAAGAATATCAGAAGAGAAAGAAAAACTAAAATAGAAAATATATTAGAGAGTCAAAGAACATAATAATTACATGAATCTTTCCATCCTAATTTTTTATAGTATTTTTGTTCTCTTAATATTATATAAGCACAAATAAGTAGGAAAGTTTATCACCATTTCAAAAATATTTCATTCCTTCCCATTTTAAATTTATCACCATTTCAGCACATTTCATTACCATGTATCTAACCATAGGCATAACCAAAAGAAGTAAATAAGGAAAAAAAATTAAATAACTAGATTACAAATCAAAATTCTTTGAAATCGTAAATTAGATTTTTTTTCAGAAGTTATATAGGAAATGTTGGGTCAATTCCAAATAGAAAAACACACACACAAAAGCTTTTAAAATGGTAGATGAAAGAGTTGGTAATATGTTTTTTTAATTAAAAGTTAACAATGGATTTTAATTTTACTTCTCTTGGAATCTCCTAGAATCTACACCCATAATATTAATATATGGGATGGACCTTCTACTAAAAAGAGAAGGTTGAAGAAAGTGAGCACTTTAAATCCTTTGAAGATGAGAACTTTTTGTGTCTAATCTTACAAAGACCCTTTAGAAGAAAAAAAGTTAAATTATTTATTGAATGTGATTTGTCTACAAAAATTGATTGATATCAGATTTTTTACCTTTACTTTTTGGCTTCCCTTTAAGCTTGAACCAGATTATCAAACATGTCATGTAATGACATTAATTGTATCTTTATTAACCATAAAACTGAATGTCCCTCTAATCTACCCTCACTAAGAAGGAAACTAAAACAACCATTATAATTAATTAACAAAGCCAAAATAGAAAGATGCCATATCCAATTGTAACTCACCCTCTCTAACCAAATCTCAATTCAAAAGATGAAAGTTATCCATCAACCCATCACATAAGACATTAATCATATTATTCTAAAATGACTAAAATAGTATAAATTTATAAAGATTTTACCAAAATAAAAAAAGTAAAACGCTAGAAGGAGGGGTTGAACCTCCGACCTTGTGGTTAACAGCCACACGCTCTAACCAACTGAGCTATTCCAGCTTACGAATGTTATTATCTGAGAATAAACTTTATTGCAAAATAAAAAAGGTGAAAAAAAGTGGTTAGAGTAACGAAAATGGCAACGACAAAACGGCTCCTTTCAGCTGTTGTTGTTCCTAACGTGTATTTCAGTTTGGAGTGAGTCGTCTCTCTCATTCTTTTCTTCTCCTCTTCCTTTCTTCCATTCCTCTCACCACACTCTCATATAGGCAACCAAACCAAACATTATATAAACGACAACATTCTCATCTCATCATATCGCATCACATGCGCCTTCCACCACTTTGATCCCTCACAGTTCCACCGATGGCGGGTGCTCTTTCCCACAGACAATTCCAGCACCAACCACCACCCTCCTCCTCGCGCCTCCTCCTCCTCCTCACTCTCCTCCCGCTTACCCTTGCCTCCATCGCTTTCGTCCTCCAATGGCGCGGCGGCGTCACCGACCCCCTCACCCGCTGGTCTCCCGATCAACCCCAGTTCCCCGGAATGTCCTCTGTCGATTCCACTCCCTCTCGCCGCCCCTCCAATTGCGCCAACCCCCTCTCCCAATCTCTCAACCCCTCCTTCCCGTACTTCCGCGACTGGAACTTCGATTACTCTTCCCACCTCTCGCCCAAGGTCCCCTACCCCCCATCATAAACCCTTCCTGTTACCACTACCATCATCATCATCATCATCGTTCTTTTACGAATTTGTGATTTCTGATTTTTCCTGTGTTGATTATTTTATTTATTGAAATTCGTTCAGATATGTGTCACCACCAGCACCTCCGCGGGGCTGGAGCAGACGCTGCCGTGGATCTTCTACCACAAGGTCATCGGAGTCTCCAACTTCCTCCTTTTTGTGGAAGGGAAGGCTGCGTCGCCTAATGTCACTAGGGTTTTAGAGAGCATTCCCGTGAGTTCACTTTTTTTTATTGCTATCCAGGGATTATTGACGTTTTTTTTTGGATCTTTGATTGGAATTTGAAACGTGTTTTTGTTTTTTTGAATCAGGGGGTGAAGGTTATCTTTAGAACGAGGGAGTTAGAGGAGCAGCAAGCTAAAAGGTATTTTGTTTTGTTTCACTTTTGAGACATTTTTTGGAGTTTTTCTTTTACTGTTTGAGTGTTGAGTGTTTTTTTCAAACGAACTTGTAGAGCGTGGTTTTTGAATGTTTTTTTTTTTTTTTCTATTGTTTTTACGGGGTTTTCTGTTTTTATTCTGTGTACTTCTGTGCTGGTGGTCTGTTTTTCTGAGTTTGAAGTTTGAGATGCGATCTGGATCTGGTCTGTGTATAGTTTGTTGATACAGATCTTTGCTGGAGGTTTATGTTTAAATTGTTTGGTAGATTTGTGGTTAGTTTTGTTGATGGAGATCTTTGGTGGAGGTCTGAGCTTGAGTTATCCACTAAATCACTGTTTCTTTTGTGGATTGTAATAGTTGTATTTTTTAGAAATTTTATTCTGGCTTATTCTTTTTATCTAAATCTAAATGTATGCCTATTTGGGGACATAATGATGGGATTCAGAATATGTATGTGATCAAATGCTTGTCTTGGAAGATCTTGCTGGCATATGAAAAAATTGACGTCACCAAGGTTCTGATCCGCATGGAAATTCTTTCCTTGTTTTATCCTTTGTTATGAAAACCAGCATTGAGCAGTTAAATCATGGCTAAAACAGTTAAACTCTTTTGGTCAAACGATTCCTCGACCTTAGATCAAGGCTTGATTGATCAAGTGCTCTATTACTTTTATTTTTGTTTGTCATAATAGTCCCATTCTGGCTATAATGTGATTCTCAGACATGAAACCTTTTCTATGAATTGTCTAGTTTACCCTTCAGTGGGTTTTAGTTGTGAAGAACATCCTAGCACTAGTGGGGGCCAAGTATTGTGAATCTTACTCTCTTTTATATAGAATAATGGATAAAGTATAATGGATAATGAATTATGATATGACTTGTGCATATAAGATGAAGTGCCAAATATCTTAAAATGATGGGTTGGTTTAAAATATAAAATTCATTATTGGGAGGTTCTTATTGCACTCACAGCATAAGATATTGAGATCAGTAGTTTCTAATAATCTTCATAAATTTTTTATTTGTATGGAGTTTCTGGATTTTAAAATTACATGCTAATGTTTAATAAATGATTTGTTCCTTATTTGCATGTTTCTATTTTCTATTATTTCAGCCGAATATGGAATGAGACTTGGTTGGCAAGCTTCTTCTACAAACCATGTAACTATGAGTTGTTTGTGAAGCAATCTTTGAACATGGAAATGGCTATTGTCATGGCAAGGGTATGGGTTTGTGATTTCTTTTATTGGATTAATTATTATCATACCTTCAACATTGTAGTTTATCTTTTTATGATCTTATTTTGTTCTGGAATGGATGATATTTTTTTCTTTAGGATTCTCGAATGGATTGGATCATCCATCTGGACACTGATGAGCTGATGCATCCAGCAGGAACACCAGAGTATTCTTTAAGACAGTTATTAGCGGATGTGCCTGGAAATGTTGATATGGTCATTTTCCCTAATTATGTGAGTGCAGGAATTTTATTTAGATCCTGACTAAACTATCGTTTGATATAGTTGACCGAACTGTATTCTTTTTGCTCTTGTGGTATTCATTGATAATTTTAAACTTGGTTATGGAATGTTATTTGTTTCAGGAAAGCAGTGTGGAGCGAGATGATATCAAGGAGCCTTTCAGTGAGGTATTTGTTAAAATAGCTTCCCTAAGTTTTAAACCAGTTTAGTTAGTAACACATTTAAATTTAATTTAAATATGATACAGTCAACACAATGTGATTCCATATGCTAGTGATGTGAATTGGAGATTGTATCTTTTTTGGGCATGAATTACATAGCGATCACCAGAATCATTTTGGAATTGCATGAATCACGATTTCTGGCTGCATCACATGATTATGGTGTGTGTCTTATGGCGTGTCACCCTACTGCTCCTCCAAGGGCTGGAATGGGCAAATCATGTTGCACTGCATTTCTATCTTCTGTTCCCCCCTCATGACTGTCCTTGAATCTAACCTGTCAGAGAAATGACATAATTGACAATGAACCCTAAATGACAGTGTTACACACACACACATTGTAGTTTTATGTGCAAGTCAGACCGTGTTTTAACTTGGACTTTTGACTGTCATTTTAACTTTGGTGTCTAGTATCAAATAAAAGAATATTGAATTGATATGATAATTTCTTTTATTAATTACTGTTTAATATCTGTTTATGATAACATCTGTTGTAAAAATAGTAAAATCTATTCATGTTTATCATAACTTCTGTTATACTAAAGCAGACATGCATATGCATTCATAATCAAGAGTTCTGTCTGTTTGTGTTTTACAATGAACCTTTTATGCAATGTTTACAGCGCAGAAATGATGTATTTTTAGCCATTGAAGATTGGTTCTTTATAATTTTATACTTTATTACAGGAGTCTTTTAACTTCTAATAATGTCTATTGAATTGAAATGAGGCAAAAGCTAACTTGGTAGGATTGAGTGATTCAGAATCCAACTTGTTAATACAGTTTAGGATCTGTTTGGACAAACTTTCCTTAAAGACTTCTAGAAGAAAAGAGGAAATGAGCTTCTCTGTAAGTTAACTAATGCTGAAGTTAAAAAACTAAACATTTAGAGAAGTCATATAAGAGAGAGCTTCTATTAATTAACTTGTGCATAAGCTAATTTTAAGTTTTGGAGAAATTCATTTAACTTTGTCTTCTTGTTTTTCATTATTCTCTCTCACAAGTCCTTATGGAAAAATTTGTCCAAATAAGTCATTTGGTAAGCAGTGTCTACATTACACTAATACAAAGTATACAAACATAAACCCAATCCAATTTGCATGCACTTTCATATCAATTGGTGGTATTTGTTGGTTAAAGATATGTTGTTGAAAAACTTGTTATGTCACTGTTGCAGACTTGCAATTTCTAAGTGTTTTTTTAATTAAATTAAAAAACGAAAAGCATGTGTTGGGTAAAAAGATATTGTTGCAGTTCCAGATTTTTACCATGTCTTGAGCCTTTTTGCTAATGTTGTTCTTTGTATCAAACTTTTTTATGCTTTTGGAAATCAAGTGTGTTATTGACACATTTAGCTTGCATGTTATCATAGGTTTCAATGTTCAAGAAGAACTACGACCATCTTCCAAAGGATGTATATTTTGGAAATTACAAAGAAGCAACCCGCGGCAATCCAAACTATTTTCTTACTTACGGAAATGGGAAATCAGCTGCAAGGATTCAGGATCATCTCCGTCCTAATGGTGCCCACAGATGGCACAACTATATGAAGACACCCAAGTATGTTGATGCTGCCTGTCATTAATTTATGAGTTTGTATTATATAAGACATGTGCATATGTATTCATTTTTACTATCAACATGATTTTATTGTTAAGGGTACTTATTACTGAATCTGCATTTATTTGGAGTTTAATAAATGTCTAGTATACAAGCTGAAAATCATAAAAAATTTGAGTCGTGTATCATATATAGGTTACCCTATAATTATTTCGAGCTTAGTGTAAACTCTTGATCTCATATTGTCTTACCTCCTAATTTCCCAGCAATACATGCTATCTTGTACAAGCCTTAGTTGTTTTGGTAGGTCTCATCTCAAATAAATTTCATACAATCGTAAATGTGTTGAAAGAAGTGTAGGGTGTATTTCCTTGTGAATGTATTGCTGCCTTTTCTTTTTATGTTTGACCTTTTTCTGAAATACTTGGTAGCTGCTTATTGCTGTTAATTTCCTTGTGAATCATTTGAATAAAATGTTGAAAGCCCTAATGTTAATACCTAATAATGAAGAGTGCATTATTCTGTGTCTATATTTTACACTGATCTGTATGCCAAATCTTTCATCAGTGAGATAAAATTGGAAGAAGCTGCTGTTCTGCATTACACCTACACCAAATTTTCTGATTTGACTTCAAGACGTGATCGGTGTGGCTGCAAGCCTACTAAAGAAGATGTTAAAAGATGCTTCATGTTGGATTTTGATAGATCTGTGAGTTCTAGTTGCCAATTACATGCTTTAGATAATTGTAGTTATAAATTTTACCAGTTTTATCTAGGTTAAAAAGTAAAGTATTAGTTGTGATTACATTCTTATATTCCAAAGATTATCTAACGGGTTTGACAATTTGATGTTTGTCTAAGGCCACACAAAGGTTGACATTGTATCGATGTATGTTATATTTTTAATCTGACACAACTCTTCTGTTTAGGCTTTCATAATTGCTTCAACTGCAACTGAGGAAGAAATGCTTCAATGGTAAGTAGTGATATGATAACAATTACATAGTTTTTTACTAAGGTGTTGTTCTTACTATTATTTAAGGTGGGGTTCAGGGTATATAACCTGCTGAACTATTTATTTTAAATGGGCCTTTTCTTTCACGTAGGTATCGTGAACGCATTGTCTGGACTGAAAAAGCACTTAACATAAAACTTATGAGAAAAGGCATCTTGACTCGTATTTATGCTCCCATGGTAAGTTCACATACCTGGAATTTGCTTTCTGGTCTCTCTCCTAACAATTTACATAGTTCATCAACATAGTTGCCAGAAACTGTCTTCATTTTTTCACCTATAACTTATCTTTGCAGATTATTATTCAAAGTTTGAGGGAATCTGGTGTGTTTGGCTCTGTGATTGCAAAAGCTGCTCAAACGAAGTTATCAAAAGAGAAATTTTTAAAATCTGTTGACAGTAGCAATTCAACTAGGAATTCCAGATCAGATATGTTTTCTTCTAGAAAAATTGATGCTGGTGGGTTATCCCAAACAACTGCAAGAAGAATTTTGAAAGTTATAGATGAATCACTCCCATCTGCAATGCCACCGTTGTCTCCACCAAGCTACGATCATGCTGACCTTATTACTTAATTAATTTTTTGACCGACTCCTTGCCATGGCCAGAAATTATTTCGAAGATAATGTGTTACGTGAATTGTGAGGAAAAAAAAGAGACAATGATAGAAGCTCTTCTGGCTGTCATGACGGGCATTCCTGTTTTTTGGATTCATAGGGTTTTTCCCGATCATTACCCAAGCGCTTATGTAAATTTCAGGTATAGATCGTAGTCTTAGTGTAGAAATCATACAAAGCAGATTTTGCTAGCATTTTAAATTATTCTTTTTCACATCTAATCTGATATTACTTTTTTCATCCCCTCCTATTTTTAGAGACATTTCAGCATATTGGTTGCCATTGTAATGGAAAATATTGGCGGTTTGTATTTTTTTATACACACATTGAGAGAGACAGTGATATAGAGGTTGAGATTGTTTTCCCCGGTTGGAAGTAGAAATGTCATGCAATTAAAAATGTTATTTTACCAATTTTTCATTGACTAGTTTTCGGAAATGGTTGCATTGTTTTATAGTGCTGTTGTTGATCCATAGGGAAGTAGAAGGCTTTTGTACTTGGTATTGTTTTGGATCTGTGTAGTGGACGAAAATGTGTATTTATTTGGTATCACTTTTATAGACAGATTAGAATGAAAGGGGTATGGGTTTTATTTACGACTGGTGGCATGACATAATGTACTCTTTCATTTCCTTTTCACTTTCATTATTTACATAATGTAGTCTTTCGCCACTTGTCTATAACAATACCATTCAAATCTAATGACCTTTCCAATTCAATCTAATCAACTTTAAGTCAATTTTTTCGTAAACCATTTACTTTGAACCACTGTAATCAATATTAGATAATGGAAAACATCACGATTTCAAATGTCAACATTACACTTTAAGTTCTCATTAAGTAAATCTCAATTGAAATCACGTAGTAGATTCAACTTCTCTCTTGGTAGTTATTGAGAATCAACTTGTTAACACGTACACATATTTTAAAAATTTTAGTTTTGAAAAAACTATATTGAATTGTAATTTTAGTTTATATTTTTATAAATTTTTTAGTTCCTAACTCTAGTATTTTTTCTTGTGATTTTATCCCTTAATTTTTGTCTCTTAATATTTAATTATCTTATCTTTATTTAACTTTCAATTTTAAAATATATTAAATCATTATCAAATTACATTTCGTATTTAGTAGCAAATTTATATAGCTGCTAAAGTTGTGAGTACCACGTTTTCTCTAAATCTTATTATGTCATATCCACAGTGATGTCCAAAGTGACAAAGAATTATGAATAATTAAATTGGAAATTGAATAAAGTTACGGATAACTAAAAATTAAGGGACAAAATTGCGTGGAAATATTGAAAGACCAAAAGTAAAATAATTAAATTTAAGGAGCTAAAATTACAGGAAAAAAAGTTAGGAACTAAAATGACTAATTTTATATGCTACTCTAAGTTGCTATTAAAACTAGATAGAGTGTTCAATAAAAGATGAATTAGTAACATTGGTTATTTTGTTTTGGGGTTTCCTGTTGTATAAATACATAATCTGATACCTTCTACCTTCTGCACTATGCTTTGAGGTTTCTTTAAAATGTGGGGTCTTTTACATGAAGTTTAGGCAAGTGCCCCACTATCAAGAAATATTTTTTTTATTGAGCCAACACTTTCTACATTTTACTCCAAAGATCTTCCTAATGTCTTATTTTCTTCAAATAAATACTAAGATTTTTATCATCCAAAAGAAATATGAAAGTTACATTTTGAAGAAATTCAATAATTTTTTTTAAACCAATTTTCACACTAGATGAAGAAGAATAGAAACAAACAAACAGATTAAGAAACAAAAGTAGATATAACTCAATATAAAAGTTTTATATTAATAACACTAATGTGAAACTGATCCTGCCGGTTGACCAGGACGCAAGAGCCTCGCATCGTCAAAGGTATTCTTTCTCTGGATCGGCTTTGCACCACGCTAGCGTCCGTCCTTCACACCTCGATTCACCTCAAGAACCTGCAAAAGACAGAGTGGCGCCGCTGCGGCCGATCGCGCTCCGACGCTCAAGTCAGTGACGGAACGACCAAAACTCTAAGAGAGAAAACTAAGAACTCAAGGAACCGT
>Ga0123341_1003770_pt1 | contig 13112 bp, 15 predicted proteins | sample Turbeapinknodule_FD_89959 | JGI IMG/M metagenome (GOLD analysis project Ga0123341, IMG submission 89959) | Root nodule microbial communities of legume samples collected from Mexico - Turtle bean Mexico pink nodule | ecosystem: Host-associated > Plants > Roots > Nodule | place: Mexico: Nepantla... | reverse complement strand
TCGTTATTTTGCAGAGGTTTTAAAATAAACCTTTGGAAATTAATAAAGGTTAAAAAAACCTCTGTTATTTTACTGAGGTTTTAGAATAAACCTTTGGAATTTAGCTAAGGTTAAAAAACCTCCATTATTTTGTTGAGGTTTTAGAAAAAACCTCCATTAATTAAATCAATTCCTAAGGTTATATTAACCTCCACTAAATAACCTCTATTAAAACCTTTTTTTCTTGTAGTGTGATTATTCTTTTATTTATTGTTGCTTTTTTGAAGATGGTGGACTTGTTATACCTACACAGTCTAGTGTTTACTCATGAAAATCAAGTCTTAAATGTCTAGCATAGTTATGATAAGACAACCTATATATTTTGATTATAATAAATAACAACAAATTTTGAAAATAATAAATATTAATTTTTGATGGACTAATAATTTCATTTCATTGTTTTAACATGATGATTTAATAGTCATCAAACTATCAAATATCAAAAATCAAAATGTCTATTCTTTACAATAGTCTCAAACCTTGCAAAGACAAGAAGACTAATGATTTTAAGTTACAACATACAAGATACACTATTATATACAAGATATGAATTCACTTTTGAATTCGTTAAACCGTCTAATGTGCTCAATAGTTGACTCACAAATACTGATGAATATTTTGATATAGTAGAACAAACTTTTAATGTATGTTAAATTTGGTATTATTAATAAAAGAAAATGATTTTAAGAATAAAAGATGTTTTATACATAAAAATTTGAGCAAAATAGAAAAAGGCATCATCTAAAAAGTTGTCACCTTTTAAAATAAAGCTTTAACACCTGAACAAAAAAATCTACATTCAACTATCAATAGTCTTATTCAAAAGAACTATAAATGGTAGCACCTTATCAATGTAAAATAACTAATAATCTTATGTAAAACACACAACATAACTTGCATGTTTATTTTCTCCCTTTCTAAATGTTAGATTACTAGATTGTCTTATAAACAAAAAAATAAAGATTGAGCCTTTCTACATATCCTTCACTTTTGTGAAGTTGTCTTACCCAAGGAGTCCTTAGATATCATATAATCTCTTAGATATTTTTCCTTGTACTTTAGAATAAATTTCTTTCTTATTATACTCATGTAAACTAAAAATGATTTAGTAAGAAAGAATACTCGTGTGATTTATCTAAAGGGGAGATAAAAGGGATAGTTAGAAGTGATTTTGTGTACTTTTGTCTAATCTTGTAATTATAGTGGAACCTTTTAAAGTGTTTTTTATTTAAATAGAACTCGATGACAAGTTGGAACAAGCTAGTACAAAAAGCAACTTTTCATTGCTTCTGCTACTACACGTGCAATTCGTTATCTTTGCACAAGCTTTGTTCGTTATCTTTGCACAAGCTTTGTGAAATCATTTCAAACCTTATTTTTCAAATAATAAATGATCTCATCAATTGTTTACCTATAATTGTCTGTTGAGAAAAATTCAAAAGTGTTTTAAAGTTCTACTTAACCCCGTTCTAGAGTAAATTTGTTCTTTCATAACTAGTTATAAACTTAGTCTTTTTGGGTTACTTAAATAAAACTTCTGTATTGTGCCTTAACTTTATAAATCTCTTTAGTATTTATCTTCTCATCTTACTCCCTCTATGTACAAAGGTTTCCTTTTATGTAAAGCAAGAGACTATACACATGAAGGATATTCTGAAAAAAGAAACCAGTGGGATATGCTTCTATTAGGAATATCACTCAATAGGTTTTAGTTTTGATTCTCTTTTGGTTTGGGAATCAACACATTGGGTGTTATAGGATGATGGAACCCCAAAAATGGTTGTGGAAGTGTGATCTTCTATTAAATAACATCTCCCTTACTATCCATTTAATCCATTGAATCAAAGGTAATTAAGATTGTGATCAATGGAATCAAGTCATTGTAAGTTTATAACCCAAGATTTAAAATATCCTCTTAGATTGGGATTTAATAATATAGTTCATGAATGGGTACGGAATTCATTTTCCATCGAGTTTGAGACATGGATTCAAATAAGAAAATATGAATAGAAAATGAAAGGCATTTTAAAGTAAAAGAAAATAAAGAGATGGAGTAAAACGTATGAAGAATCATGTCACTTGGGATTACTCAAGATAAAAGATAAGTTAGAATAAGAATCAATCCCCTTAAGAAAGAGGCCTTAACAACGAAATGAAAGGGTTTTGAGCAGCTCATTCGCTTACAGAGAACTCAGCTAAAGAAGAAACACTTGAACTCTTAAGAACTCAAGATAAGAATTCATAAGAGAGAGCATCACACACTTAAGAGGACTCACGAGTTTCTCACAATTCTCAAAAGAATTTCTAATTCCTTCAAAGTTCTACTTCAAAAGGGATGAGATCTCCTTGTATAGGAATCTTAGAAATCGAAATTGAGATGAAACTAGAAGGCCTAGAAGCTTTTACTATAAATAATTTAAAATTAAAAATAAAATTCTAGAATTTTATAACTAATTTGAATTTCTCTCTTTAACTCCATTATGAATTTTGAAAATTTTAAAAATAACAGAATTTAGAAGTTTGTTGTAAGTGACTCCTAAAGTTATGTTTTCCATGATCTTTTGTTTCCATGATAGACCAATTGGAGACTTCGTTAGGCATTTAATTGGTATGATCAGCTATGTAAGGTATCTATGTGATGGAATTAAAAACTAATTAAAATCCAAATATAGAATTACAAACAAAACATTCTATTTTATGGATTATAACTAACAAGGTATGAAAAGAAATAGGTTAGCTTTAGAAGGATTTGTTAGAGAAAAGTTCAGCAGACCCAAGTTCTTTTTATTAAGTGCTCTCATAATAAAAGGTTAAAACATGAATTTTTCTTAGCATCATATCATGATAGACACAATGCTCCATCCAATGATGATAAACACCATGTATCATTTGACAACAACATATACAAAGCACTTTACTACGTTTCTGATAAGCTTATACTTGAGAAAGATGATAAGATATGCTATTTTATACCTTACATAAATCAACTTTTAATTTATAAATGTTTATTTTACATTATAGAGAATAATCATATTCATCGATATTGAAAGAAGATCTCCCAAATACTTCTCTATTTATTGAAGAATGCGCTAATGTTATTCCACGCCAATAACCCTTTTGAAAGGATTGGATGTCAGTTATGCATATACCATTAGCCTTGTATAGTCTTGCCTTTTACTTCAGTTTGGATAAAAGTTATCTGACTTAGTCCTAATAAGTTTGTATTGGACCAGAGCACGTAAAGCTTAGGTGGTCGGACATCAACGTTTGTGTTAGATAGGTCAGCTCAAGCGTCGAGTCAAGACTAATGGGTCACGCGGGTGGACCCCAGGTATGTGTGTATTGACTCTCATTCATATACTTAATATAATTCCTTCGTGTATAAGGCCTGGTCAGTTAGCGAAGACTGTCATTTGGCCTAGGGGTGCGTTTAGTGCATTCGGGTCTAGTACAAGTAAAACATTCTCCATAGGCTCAAGTCCAAGAGCGCTAGGGTTTAGAGGAGCAGGTTGCATGCATGGTACGTGGAGGCTTGTATGCCTCCAAGGGACAGATTGGACCCCTGATGTTGGTACATGAGTTGGTACCCTGGTGGTTATTCTGTTAATATTTTATGCACTCCAAAGAGATAAGATTTTGTGTAGTTGCAGCGCTAAGATTGTGCGCATTGTAACAAATTCTTCTCCTATTAAACATACTTTCACTCGAGATAGGGTTCTCGTGAGAGAAGGTTGTTACCAGATGTAACCTAGAGGTAGTCTATAAAAAGGGACTTGAGATCCCCGGTAAAGGTACGCTGTTTCTAAGACTGAAACTACTTACTTACTTCTTGTTTCTTTAAGCCATGTACTGACTTGATCGTCGGAGTGCAATCAACTGGTAGGGCCCCCTCTGTTTCAACAGAGTCGCGTTCTAACATAAAAAGGGAAGCCCAGAATCTACCAGAGATAGACAGAGCCACCGCTTGTCTTTGAAGTCAACCGGTGACCAGGTCAACTGGCAAGAACATTTGGCGCTCACCGTGGGGCACGATAAAACCAGGTCCCATCCACAATTGTGAAAAGCTATCAGGCGATATGAGGAATACAAGACAAGGTCCATCTGGACAGGAGGGAGGTGACATCAACATACAACAACTCATAGAGACTGCCGACACTATCCATAAGACAATGCCATCGTCTAAGGCTGACCAGGAGAGACTTTTGGATGAGGTCCGAGCCGAGCAGGCCTTCAAACAAGACTAATTCTGGGTCGAACTGGACGCGTTGCGAACAAGCAACGAAGAGTTACGCAAGACCATTAAGGAATTGTGTAGAAATCTACAGTGTTTGGGGGAGCGCGTCACAGGAGAGCGGAGCTCGTCTATCCCAGCTAGGGCTCGCTCCATGTCGTTTTCACAGGCAATCATGGATGTTGTCATACCAACGAACTTCATGATTCCCAAAATTACTTTTATAGGTACCGAAGACCCGGAGGTCCACCTCACGGCTTTCCATACTCAGATGATGATTTCAGGAGAAACGGACGCCATGCATTGCAAACTGTTCATGGGTACGTTCGCAGGCACGACGCTGGATTGGTTCATTTGCCTTCCAGATGGCCACATAACATCGTTCGATCAGTTTTCTACATTTTTCAGGGAACAATTCATAGTTAACTGAGCTCCACCCCCCGTTCCTTTCGACCTCTTCGAGGTAAAGCAACATCAGGGAGAGCCCTTGAAGGATTTCCTAAACCGGTTTGAAGCGTTGGCAGTAAAGCTCCACACTAAGGACGAGGCTTTGATAAGGAATTCTGTGAGGTCGTTCAGTGATTCTTTGATAAGGAATCGGGCAAAGAGGTTGTTAATGCAGCTTCAGCTTACAACATCCTTCTAGACAGGCCTGCCCTGAACAGATTAGGCGCGGTGGCCTCGACCAGGCACATGAAGATGAAACTACCCTCCCTTGGGGGAGGAATAATCGTTATCAAGTCTAACCAGAAGGCGACAAAGAAATGCTATTAGAATAACTTAAAAACTAAAATAGGAGTATGTGTGGTCGCCGCCCAACCTCAAGAAGAAGCCACTCGTGTAGAGATCGCCAGGGAGAGGCGACCTGAGCCTGCATATGAGGTTCAAGAAAGATAAATCGAAGGAAAGAAGTTTAAGCTTGGCAAGTCTCTGAGCCAAGAGGTGCAGGACCAGATCATCGAGGTCATAACACAACATCTAAACGCCTTCGCATGGTAAACGCCTTCAGACATGCCTGACATCGACCCTGACTTTTTGTGTCATCGTCTCACGATGGACCCGAAGGTCAGGCCAGTGATATAGAGATGAAGGAAATTCAATGAAGAGAGATGCCTGGTCATCAAGCAAGAAACTCAGAAGCTGTTAAGCGCGGGCCACAAAAGGGAAATCCAGTACCCTGAGTGGCTAGCGAACGTGGTGTTGGTCAAGAAGGCCAACGGGAAGTGGAGAATGTGCGTCGACTTCACGGATTTGAACAAAGCTTGCCCTAAGGACTCATATCTGTTGTCTAGCATCGACGCCTTGGTGGATAGCACGTCAGGCTGCCGACTTCTCAGCTTTTTGGACGCCTTCTCGGGGTATAACCAAATCCATATACACCCCCGAGATGAGAGCAAGATTGCATTCATGATAGATTTCTCCAGTTATTTCTATAAGGTGATGACCTTTGGGCTTGAGAACGTTGGCACAACCTATCAGAGGTTGATGGATAGGATTCTCGCCCCCATGATCGGGCGAAATGTGCAGGCGTATGTGGACGACATGGTCGTCACCTCGAAGGAGAAGGACCATCACGGTGCTGATTTGGAAGAGCTATTCACCACAATAGCTAAATATAATTTGAAGTTGAACCTCGAAAAGTGCGTGTTCAGGGTGGAAGTAGGGAAATTCTTGGGGTTTCTCCTTACCGAACGAGGAATAGAAGCAAACCCCGAGAAGTGTGCGGCGATCATTCCTATGAGGAGCCCAACCAATGTAAAAGAGGTACAACAGTTAACTAGGCAATAGGCCACCCTGTCTCGGTTCTTATTAGATGGAGGAAATCGGGGGCATCCTTACTTTAAGTGCTTGAAGAGGAACAATCATTTCGTATGAACTAGCGAGTGCAAAGAGAAGTTCCTCGAACTGAAGGAGTACTTGGCCAAGCCGCTACCAGGCACTCCCCTTCGTTTCTTCTTCATAGTTACGGATCCAGCGATCAACTCAGTCATAGTATAGGAGCAGGATCATGCCCATAGGCCCGTGTATTTTTTTAGTAAGGTACTGCAAGGGCCCAAGGCACGCTATCAGACCATTGAGAAGGTGGCCTTAGTAGTTGTATTTGCAGCTCGAAGGCTCTACCACTACTTCCATAGCTTCATAGTGATCGTAATGACTGACCTGCCAATCCGTAAGGTCCTGCAGAAGTCCGACATGGCAGGTCGGATGGTGCGCTGGGCAGTTGAGCTATCCGAGTTTGATGTTCAGTATGAGTCCAAGGGACCTATTAAGGGTCAGGTCTACGCTGATTTTGTAGTAGAGCTCTTCTCGACGGCTAGACAACTAGACAACGGAGATTTCCAATGGGTCCTCTCCGTGGATGGGACCTCTAACCAGCAAACTAGTGGAGTTGGTATCATCTTGGAAGGACCAAACGAATTGCTAATCGAGCAGACCCTGAGGTTCGCTTTCAAAGTCAATAATAACCAAGCTGAGTACGAAGCATTTGTGGCAGGAATGTTGTTGGCCAAAGAGATGGGCGTTCGAAGCCTATTAGTAAAAAGTAACTCATTACTGTTGACTGGACAAGTCACGGGCGGGTACCAGGCCAAAGATCCATAGATGGCCTCGTATTTAAAGTATGTTATGCTCTTGAAGGAAACTTTTTCTGTGTTCGAGTAAATGCATGTCCCTAAGGAACAAAATGCTCGAGCATATCTACTGGCCAAACTCGCCAGCTTAGGTAAGGGAGGTCGTCAGAGGTCAGTCATCCAAGAGACCCTAAAGGCACCCAGGACCACCGCAGGTTGCGTAGGAGAGGTACAACAGGTGAGTGTTCTGGAGGTCGGAGGAAGAGGGCACCGATCGTTGACCCAAGAAACGCTGAAGGTGCCCAAGGTGAGTGTCTAAGGCTTGTCAAAGGAGGAATCGTCAAACGTGTGCTTAATCAACGTGGGCGAAACCTGGATGACACCCTATAGGCGCTACCTTGTTGATGGCCTGCTCCCGGTGGAGCCAACAGAGGCCAAAATCGTTAAGAAGAATGCAGGCAAATATACCCTGGTAGATGGAAACCTATTCAGGCATGGCTACACTTATCCCATCTTGGCCTGCGTGAGCGAAGAGCAATGCACACACATCATGGCAGAGCTCCATGAAGGTATCTATGGGAGCCATGTCGGGGGACGAACTCTCTCATTGAAAGTTGTTCAAGCAGGGTACTATTGGCCGACCATGAGGGAAGACTACACGAAGTATGCACATCGTTGCAAACAATGCCAAAAGCATGTTGATTGGCATCATGCACCCCCGGACGAGTTGCAATCAATCCACAACCCATGACCTTTTCACACATGGGCAATTGATATCCTGGGCCCTTTCCCGTTAGCAGTTCGCCAGATGAAGTACCTGGTGGTGGCCATGAAGTACTTCACCAAGTGGATAGAGGTTGAGCCCGTTGTGCAGATAACTGCCCACAAGGTCCAACACTTTGTATGGAAAAACGTTGTTTGTCGTTTTGGGATCCCAAAATGTTTGGTGTCTAATAATGCCACCCAGTTTGCAAGCCAACAGCTAGGCAAGCTCTGCACAGAGCTCGACATCAAACAGGTGTTTGCCTCGGTAGAGCATCCTCAGACTAATGGGCAGGTCAAGTCTGCCAATAGTGTTTTGTTTAGAGGCCTGAAGAGGAGGTTGGAGAAAGCTAAGGGAAGCTAGGTAGACGAGGTCTCTCGAATCTTGTGGGCCTACCACACCACTCCACAATCCACCACAAAGGAAACGTCATTCAGTTTGGTGTACAGGTCGGACGCTATGATCCCTGTAGAGATTCAGAAGAGTTTTCCACGATTCCAAAATTTTGTGGTAGAGAAGTCTAACGAAGGAAGGAAGGTAAACTTAGACCTACTAGATGAAGTACGAGAGCAAGCGCGCGTCAAAGATGAAGCTTTGAAGAGTAGGGTGGAGCATAAGCAAAGGTCCAAGTTGAAACCTCGGCAGTTCCAGGTCACCAACCTAGTAATGCGAAAAGCTCTATCAGTTGGAGAATAAATTGTCTCCCAAATGGACTGGCCCATTCCGCATGGTAGAGGTACTCGGAAACGAAGCTTACAGGCTCGAGACTCTGAAGGGTGGGACTATTCCCCGAACATGGAATGGGGTCAACCTCAAGTTTTATTTCAGTTAATACATTATGTTATTTATGAACAATGTGAATGTTTAAGGGAACACTCTTTTTCCCTCACCAGGGTTTTTTTAATGAGGTCGCCCAATGAAAAACTATTCATGAAAGATGTTTGCATTATACTTTGCGAACACCCAGGGAAGGCACTTAACCGGTATGTTATCTGAGTAAGCGCACTGCGTATATTAATGAGACAAGGTCACATATCCCTCTAGTAAGACTCCAAGGATTAGGTGACCCTACAATTATATAATCCATATGTGAAGCCCTATTCTTAGTAAAACTCTGAGTCTAGGAACCCTGAACGAACTAGAACTAACCTCCCTTTGGGAGTGTAGAACCCAAAAGCGATTCAGGCGCGAGGACGTTTCGCTCAGTAAAACTATGGGCTCAGGTACCCTGAATTGTGGCGCGCCATCATTTGGCTTGAGCCTGGAAAAGATGACCTTCCCTTGGTAAGATTCCAAGGTTGGGAGTGTAGAACCCAAAAGTGATTCAGGCGCGATGACCTTTTGCTTAGTAAGACTCTTGGTTCAGGTACCCTGAATCGAGGCTCACCATCGTTTGGCTTGAGCCTGGGAAAGATGACTTCCCCTTGGTAAGATTCCAAGGTCGGGAGTTCAGAGACTTGTAGCGATTCAGGCAAGAGGACCTTTCGCTCTGTAAGACTCTAAGCTCAGGTACTTTGAATTATAGCTTGCCATCGTTTGGTTTAAGTAAAGAAAGACGATCTTCGTCTCAGCCAGCCTATGAGATCAGGTGTTGTGGAAGTTTTATCTGCCATAGCTAAGTTTGTTTGGCCTAAACCATGGAAGCCGCTCTGTCTTGGTAAGATTCCAAGTTCAAACGTCCTAAGTAGGTGTCGTAAGGTCGTACACGCTCCTCTCAGTAAGATTCTGAGTCCGGAAGGAACAGAGTCCGATTAAACAGCGAAATAAAGGATACAGTTAAAGGCATACAGAGTCACTCACCTCGGCATGGGAGAAACCCACCGAACTCGGGTGCTCGATTGTAAGGAGACAAAGCACCATGAAGGTGTCGAGGGTAGACTTGAGGGGAGAATCAACACCCAATTCAACCCCACACGACATCCCTAGCCTCAAGGAGGAATGTGTGAGAGGAAGGTGCATAAGTCACACACTATCAAAGTGAAGGTGGAGCGAGTCGACCCTTGCGACCAAGAGGTACATGTCGACCCGCAGACAGCCCTGCCAAGAGTGCCCAGAGCACCACAGTACACCGTGTTTAATTAGCGTGTTACCCTATCAAGATGGTTAGTTGCATCAATTATTTTGGTATTTATCATTAGTTGTTTAAGTCTTGGTAGCCGCATCACTTGAGCACAAAGTGATCAAAAGTATTGTTATTAGCTGATTAAGTTATGGTAATCGCATTTATTAAAGGCATGCATGGTCGCTATACTAGTCGAAGTATGGTCAAGAAGGGCACGATTGCATGAATAAAAATGTTCATACATGTACAAAGTAAAAATTGTTCACAGGGCTACAAAAGGGAGATGATGGCAAGGGAACACTACTCCACTACTCGCCATCTACTAATTGCCCAACTACTATAACCTTGCCCAAGCCAAGTTGGGAGAAGTCTAATTCAGGGTAGATGCAGGTGGCCTGAGCAACGACATCGTCAAACCCCATCATGTAGGAATTGGCAGCATCATTGGTCAAGTCTTCCTTGGTCTTCTCCAAAAGCTCGTCCTTCTGCACCAGTTCCTCCCCTCTCTTTGTCATTTCTTCCTTCAATCTCTCCACCTCAGCATGGAGTTTGACATTTCTTGCAGATAATTCCAATGCCTCCTTTGAGGGTTTCCTCAACTCACTCAGCAACTCTGAGGGCTTCCTCCTTAGCCGAGTCTTTCCATCGCCTAAACCTGAAGAAGATAAGGCAGTTTGCAGCTAAGGCCTGCCCCAACTGCCTCATGGTTTGACCCACTAGTTGGTCCTCCCCCAAGGTGTCTAATTCTTCTCTGGCCTCGGTAGGAAGCAGGGTCTTCTCGAGAAAGGAAGGGGCATCCAAGGAAGGATCCCACATTCCTCCCTTCCGCAAGTTCTCTCCCCTACTCTCCTGCAACCTAATATCACGAGTAGGGGAAGGGCTGGGTGGAGGGATTTGTTGGGAGGGAGCCCGACCATCTGAGGTTGAATGCTTAGTAGGCGCAGGGGCAGCCTTTCATCTTCTCTTGAAGACAGGCCCTGAGCACGTGTCCTCGTCATCTGAAGGGGCCACCTCCACCACCGCTTTCAGCTTCAAGTCCTTGGCAGGAAAGTCTTGGTAAGCAACTTTCATCTTCTTGGCCCTAACTGCCAAGTCCTTTTTACTAAGCCTGAGCATACTGTCTACACGAAGAACAAAAGAAAAGTTAGTAACACACACATGCAAGATATCACTAGCAAGAGTAAGGGAAATAAGGATACCAATATAGGCTTTGAGTCCCACAGGGGAGAAATCATGCTTTATCAAGGCAGCGATGTCAAAAACCACCTTGAGATTGGAGAGGAAAAGACACACCTCTTGTTCTCGCTTGGGCAAGCCTTCTAAGCGCCTAGGCTTTTGGAATCTGGGTTCCTCAGTCCAGTATAGAGGGAACCCATCCAGAAGGGTGGGGTCATTGTTGTTGCTGCGGATTTTGAAGAATTTGCCTTTGAAGCCTTTGTAGGATTGTTGGAAGAGGGTAAGCAAAACTCTCCCAGCAACCCCGTTAAAACTCACCATAACTGGCAACCTAGGTGTTTGGCTTCAAAGAAGTACAGGAAGACTTCCACGGATGGCAAATGCCCAAAATGGTTGCATAGAATGAAGAAACCCCGAACAAATGCCCAACTATTTGGATGTAGTTGGGCAGGGGCGGTGTTAATTTCGGTAAGGAGGGTTATCTTAAAGTGGTATAAGGGTAGGCGGAGGAGAACTTTCTTAAAAACGGTAGAGTAGATGAAACAGAAAGGACCTTCTGGGTTCAATGATTCATCATAACTAACTGATTCATCTACCCTACACGACACTACCTTGACATATTTATCATCCTCTATACCAAAATGACATTTTTTCTTAGGGTGCTCACTCTTCCTATACAACACTATTTTCTCATGTGTGGTGAACTCAGAGGTCTCTTCTAACAAATTGCTAGGGGCCTAGGGATATATGGTTTTGTAATCCATCATACAGAGATTCTAAAAACAAGAAAGCAAACAAACGGACACAATGCTCAAACAAAAGAAACACATTTGATTTGAAGAAGAAAAGGAATGACGAAGGAAAAAATAGAGACAACAATCACAATCACATGAAATGTAAATAGTCCCAACGCAGTTGATATAAGCAAACTGAAAGCATTAAAATGATGTTATCGAGCGTTCTCGAGTCAAAGGACATACATTGATTTGATTGATGAGCTGAAGTGAGGAGGTTTGTCTGGGTTGAAGGAGCAGAGTGTTTGAAGAGAGGCGCGAAGTCTTTGATAGAGGAACGGAACAGTGAAGAAAGGCTTGAGTTTTTGAAAGTGTGAACGTATGAGTGAAGCGCAATCGACAACGTTTTACAACTATTGATGGTAGCCACGTGTGTGCTTGCGATGGAGTGTGGTGAGACGTCACCTCAGGACGCTGTGCACGTCGCGTTACTCACAGGACACGTAGGTCGTCGTGGGCGAGCAATTAGCCTCTTCACTGAAATAAGTTTAAATTCGAGCTTGGGGGGCTTGTGTATTGGACCAGAGCACGTAGAGCTCAGGTGGTCAGACATCAGCGTCTATGTTAGACAGGTCAACTCGGGCGTCGAGTCAAGACTGATGGGCCACGCGGGTGGACCCCAGGTATGTGTGTATTGACTCTCATTCATTTACTTAATATAATTCCTTCGTGTATAAGGCCTGGTCGGTTAGCAAAGAGTGTTATTGGGCCTAGGGGTGCGTTTAGTGCATTCGGGTCTAGTACAAGTAAAGCATTCTCCATAGGCTCGAGCCCAAGAGCGTTAGGGTTTAGGGGAGCAGGTTGGATGCATGGTACATGGAGGCTTGTATGCCTCCAAGGGACAGATTGGACCCCTGTGTTGGTACATGAGTTGGTACCCTGGTGGTTATTTTGTTAAGATTTTATGCACTCCAAGGAGAATAAGATTTTGTGCAGGCAGCACTAAGATTGTGTGTATTGTAACAGATTCTTCTCCCATTAAACATACTTTCACTCGACATAGGGTTCTCGTGAGAGAAGGTTGTTACCAGAGGTAACCTAGAGGTAGTCTATAAAAAGGGACTTGAGATCCCTAGTAAAGGTACGTTGTTTCTAAGACTGAAACTACTTACTTACTTCTTGTTTCTTTAAGCCATGTACTGACTTGATCGTCAGAGTGCAATCAACTAGTAGGGCCCCCTCTGTTTCAACGGAGTCGCGTTCCAACATAAAAAGGGAAGCGCAAAATCTACCAGAGATAGACGGAGCCACCGCTTGTCTTTGAAGTCAACCGGCAACCAAGTCAACTGGCAAGAACAAAGTTATACAAAGTATTAGGTTGTTTCTTGAAAAATAGATAAATAATTAATGTTGCATGAAGAGCCTTTAATGCATTTTTACTCTTAAAAGTGGAAAGACGCAACTTGGAGAAGACAATTTTCTCTAATGTCTCAACAAATAGAAAAGGATTTGCAGTGACTCTGTCATATATATATAT
>Ga0123341_1003768_pt1 | contig 13117 bp, 5 predicted proteins | sample Turbeapinknodule_FD_89959 | JGI IMG/M metagenome (GOLD analysis project Ga0123341, IMG submission 89959) | Root nodule microbial communities of legume samples collected from Mexico - Turtle bean Mexico pink nodule | ecosystem: Host-associated > Plants > Roots > Nodule | place: Mexico: Nepantla... | reverse complement strand
GTGATCCAAATAAGTATGAAATAGTATTTGAGTTACTATAGTAGAAAAATCTAGAATTTAATTCACTATTATCTAAAAATAACATAAAAAAATATTATTTTTTTCAATATATACGTCCATATTATTCTTTAAAAATAATTTATATATAGTTTAAGGTTTATCAAGAGAACAAAGATAATAAATTTCACTAGAATTTGAGAATTATTTATTAATAATTAAATATATTATTTTAATGTGATAGTAAAAATATGAGTGAATCTAAGAAATCAACCAAACTGTGCGAACATTTTTTAATGCAAAAGTTTATAAGATCTTCTCATAAGATCTTATTTTACTTTGACCAATCTTTTATATAATTTTTAAGATTTTCTTGTAATTTTGGTTTAAGTAGTGAAATCTCATCAAACATATTCTTCCAATTATTTATTATATTGACACTTCAATTCTGTATGAGTTAACAAATAATTTAATTGTATAATTAATTTTTTTTTTAATTATAAATACTTAAGATTTTATAAAATATTCAGACTTTCATCATATCACATTACATATTACAACGGATGTTTTCTTTTATGGGATTAAGTCTTAAATTAAAGATCCTAAATAGAAATTTGCATTGAAAATATCCTTATAAAGGGCAAATACAAAATTATCATACAACAAAAAAAACATTGGTTTAACTTTATTGATGATGTAAATATTTTGTTAATGAATTTTTTTTCTAGAAAATTTACAAAATTTTATATTTTATCTTGCATTTGTACACTTTAATAAATATATACATGTAAACTAAATAAAAATTAGATGAAATATAGAAATATAACAAAAAAATAATAATTAATATTGTTTTAAACTTTAAAAATAAAAATAAAATAAAAACCTTTCGCAAATACATCACTTAAAAAACAGAAAATAATTTATAAAGTTTAAAGCTCTTACTCGCGTTGACAAATTCCTGAATCTAATTTATACATTAATTTTTATTTAAATAATTAGGAGAATAAAAAGAAAAAGAAAAAGATAAAAATTCAATTCCTTAATTAGGGTTTTGTGCTCAAAACGCAACCATTTATTACCATTACGACATCACGAGTTTTCCAATATTTTGAGGGACCACACTGTCCTCAACTGCAACGCATTCAATCTTCTTCTTAATTATAAACACAAAACTAACTGTAAACTTTTAAAAATGTAAATTGAAAAATAGATATATGAATGGAAAGACATTATATTCAGTCAAAGAAACGTTTTGTTTGATTGCATGCTACTTTAAAATAATATTAATTATTAACAAAGAAAAATATATTAAATTTGATAATAATATATGAGAGATAAAAGACATGATAAAAAAATATATTTTAATGAAAAAAATAAATTATTTAAATGTAAGACAAAATAAAAAGTTTAATATAAAATATTAAAAATTGAAGACTAAATTTGAGTAACGGTATTAAGAACAAAATTTAAAATACCTGTTGATTTAAAATTTTAAATTATAGAAAAGTGCTACACTATGTTGAGAATATACAATATTTTTACATTCAAAATTACTATTAATACTACTACAAATAATAATTAGTTTATTTTGGAATAAATTTTACTTATATATCTTTAAAACAACTATACATATTATCTTAAACAGTCTTTTTTTCAATCATATTTGTATATTATTTAATTTTTATTACTTTAAACATTTATAATGTTAAATTTATATTAAAAAATATAAATCATTTTAATAAAAATATTAGTTATGTTTCTATATACATTTAAGACGATTTTTACTACTAATTAAAGAGATTACAATTGGAAAACTCTCTCTCTATATATAGATATACATATACATATACATAATTAATTTTTGTAAAAAAAATTAAGCTTTTAATATATGTTTTTCTCCATATAAATAAGACAGTTAATTTTTTTCTCTAAATATATTTTTTGGTTTCTCACTTATTCTCATATGTGATCCTAATAATTCATAAAAATATTTTATTTTTATTTTTCTTTATTTATAAAAATAAAGATCACATGCAAAACATTTTTGTTAAGAAAAGACAATAGACAATATATTTGAAGATATAAAAATAAACATTGTAAGTAAAAATATATTAATAACGCCAAATATTACATTTAAAATATTTTTAATTTTAATTAGTATTGATTATAAAAATAAAATATTATTATTATTATCATTATTTCACAATAATTTAAAAATTTATTTAACTGTTATTAAATTTTGTTTGAAATCTAAGTTATTTGCCATCAAATTTACCATTTATGTGAATAAGACATCATCACCACCTCATTCTTTTTAATTATATTCCCTGGTCCTCAAAGGAGAAATAAAAAACAATGTTATAAATCTATTAAGAAACGAACAACCCATATTAATTTACAATTATATTTTTGAACAAATAAATGTAAAATAAAATTAATAGCATAGTTAATGTTTACCGTTTGCATTTATTTTCTCACACACTTTCTCTATTAGTCTCTCGCAAATGGTGTCACCTTCAAACTCCTCACAATAATTTCCCTCTCAAATGAAGAAGAAGAAACTCACACCTTCCCAATGACACCACCCTTCACTCTCTCCCTCTCCCTCTTCGCCGTTTTCTCTATAACCGCCGTGCACGGCCTCGGCTCCGCCGCAACCATCGCCGTCACGTACGGCACCGCAACCGTGTGCGGTGTCGTCGCCGGGGAGCTCCACCACCGCATCCAGTGCTCCCGGGACGGCAGGCGCGTCCCTCTCACGCTCCCCAACGCCTCCTTTGAGACCATATCCGGCGGCAGGAGCTTCTTCTGCGGTCTGCGCTCCGGCGGGTGGAGCCTCCACTGCTGGGATACCGCCGCCGCAGACGGTGCGTTCTACCCCAAGAGGGTCTTCCACAGCGACGTGGTGCAGTTGGCCGACGTGTCTGTTGGTGATTCCCAGGTGTGCGCGAGGGAGGTGCAATCCGGTGTGGTGAGGTGCTGGAGAGGAAACGGGAGGATGGAGCTTGTTTCTCCCTCGGAGAGCTTAAGGTTTCGAAGCGTCACATGTGGTCGTGGTTTTTCATGTGGGATATTGAGAGAGAGCGGGAGGGTTGTCTGCTGGGGTGGTGGTGATGATGAGGGTGCATATATCATTGGTCAGATTCAAAGAAAGTTTGAGAATATTTCTATGACGAGTTTGGTTGCTGGGGTGTCTCATGCATGTGGTTTGACTCTTCATGGGGCTTTGATTTGTGGAGGGAACAATAGTTCAGGTCAACTTGGAAACAGTGTTTTTTTAGGTTCTTTAGATTTTTCGAGTCTTGCTTTGGGAGACGGTTTCACGTGTGGCATTAGGCGGAGGAATGGGGTTGTTGTGTGTTGGGGGGGTGGTTTTGATAGTGATGTGGTGAAGGGTGTTTCTTTTGAGTCTCTTGTTGCTGGTTTGGATTATATTTGTGGGTTGATGACTGGGGATTTGTCTGTGGTTTGTTGGGGTGGTAAGGGTGGGTTTGATGTGCCTAATGAGATTCCATTGGGAGTGATTCTCCCGGCTCCTTGTGTTGAGGATGGATGTGGTAGCTCTTGTGGTACATATCCTGATTCTGATGCTCTTTGTCACGGGTCTGGGAAAATTTGTTATGCTTGCCACACTGAGGTTCCACTGGCTGTGCCATTGTTTCCACCAGAATCATCACAAGTGTCTTCTTCACATGAAGGAAGAAAATTGAAGGAGTTTGTGGTGTTTATGGTTGTTGGATCAGTTGGGGCTTTTGCCGGTCTTTGCACTATTGTTTATTTCCTCTGGTTTGGTGCAAAGAGGGTTTTGGTGAGGAGAGAAGTAAGTAATAGTTCTGTGAAGCCTACAAGCTCAGAGAGTGATGCCTATGTGGATATAATCCCAATGCCTAATGTTGGTTCAAATGGGACAACCTTTAGAACTTTTTCTAGTAAAAGCCATGGGTCAAGAAGATTGAGGAGGCATAGGAGTGGTTCATCATCCAAGCATGTGGACAGGACTGAGAGTTTCTCATTGCGTGAACTGGCAACAGCCACTGAGAATTTCTCATTGCATAATAAGATAGGTGCTGGTAGCTTCGGCAGTGTTTACAAAGGTATGCTTGGAGATGGTCGTGAAGTGGCTATTAAAAGAGGAGATACTAGTACCATGAAGAAGAAATTTCAGGAGAAAGAAATTGCTTTTGATTCTGAACTGGCCATGCTATCCCGGCTTCACCACAAGCATTTGGTGAGGCTAATTGGGTTCTGCGAGGAGAATGATGAGAGGCTTTTGGTCTATGAGTACATGAGCAATGGCTCACTTTATGACCATTTGCATGACAAAAACAATACTGAGAAGAGTAGCAGCATTTTAAATTCTTGGAAGATGAGGATCAAGGTTGCATTGGGCGCTGCTAGGGGAATTGAGTACATTCACAACTATGCTGTGCCACCCATTATTCACAGGGATATCAAGTCATCAAATATACTTTTGGACTCAAACTGGAATGCCAGAGTATCAGACTTTGGATTGTCACTAATTTGGCCCGAGACTGAGCAAGAATTGATGTCCACCAAGGCAGTTGGAACTGTTGGCTACATAGACCCTGAGTACTATGTGTTGAATGTGCTAACCACAAAGAGTGATGTGTATGGTTTAGGAGTGGTGATGCTGGAGCTTCTGACAGGAAAGAGAGCTGTGTTCAAAACTGAAGATGGGTCAAGCCCTATAGGGGTAGTGGAACACACAGGTCCAAAGATAGCATCAGGAGAGCTTTGGAGTGTGTTGGATTACAGAGTTGGACAGCCAGAAGTAAATGAGGTTGAGTCCCTTGAGATCATGGCTTACACTGCTATGCACTGTGTGAACATGGAGGGAAAAGAGAGGCCAGAAATGACTGACATAGTTGCTAACTTGGAGAGGGCATTGGCTTTCATTGAAGGCAGCCCTACTAGCATCTCCCTGGCATCCTTCTCTGCCCCTCTTGAATGAAATATCATCCTCTAATTCATTCATGAAATTCTTTTATTTATTTTTTCTTTACCTTTTATAAAATCATTCTTTGGATTGTACACCCATGAACTTTAGGGAAAGCATACCAAGAATTTATCATCTGAGATATACAGAAAACAAAACAAAAGCATCAGGATTGATCATCAATTTTCATCCTCAACAACTTTGCTACATGTATTTGTTTATAACTTTTCACAATATCAGATGTAACAAAACAGCAATCACAACTGCAATAATAGATTAAAACTTTGTAAGATAATTAGTTAAGCATCTGCAAAGTGAGTAGTTAGCAATTGATTACATGATTCTGCTATAACTGTGCAGTCTTGAATCTTGTGTATGAAATAATGAGGTAGGTGTTGCTTCAGAGTTGTTGGACTTAAGGAGTGAGGGCAGCTTATTTGGTTCTTCTGAAACCGCCCAAAAGTAGTAGCCATTCAGAGGGTAACAATGTTGAATAGATTTAATTAATGAATGGTTCTTTCATCATCTTTTCCTTAATTTAATTGCTGGCCATGGAGGCATGGGACATGCAGAATTAATTAGTGCTAAGGTAAGTCAAATGCTGCCAAATTTGAGATCAAAACCACGTTGATGGCACATTGATTTTTAAGCCCATTTTCAACGCAACCAGCGGTCTTCATGCTTACACGCAACAGATGGTGATCTGTCCTAGATCAATCAAGTGTAAATGGATTTCTTTCTCAACCATTCTTTACTTCATATTAAATACTCATTATTTATGCTCTTCTTAATAAGAAAACTAAAATAAATTTCTTCTGGACAAGTTTTTTGCACAACTTCTACATAAGTCATAACCTGCAATTTTCTAGAGAAATTAAAATCACCTTTCTGAAAGTTTCTTTGCAGTTGTGTTAATCCACATCATGGAGTCATCACTAATTATGAGTGTGGTTTTGGATAAATAACTTGAACTCATGATATGTATAATCCAAAGCTGGTGCCTGGGAACTTTCCCAATTAACTAGGAAATTCAGGTCAAGATCGATCTTCACCAATGACCACTAATAGTTTATTTGATACAGAAACTTTTATCTCAGGTGTGACACCAGTTGACTGGTTTTGATTGATTGATTGTTAGTACTGTGATTATTTTATCCAAAAAAGTATTATTATATTTATTGTCACACTGGCGTATTAACACTGTCACGATACTTATACAATATTTGTACATAGCAGTTAGACATTTCGTGCTCATGTTCTTACAAAAAATAATCAGATCTCAACTATATACAAAAATTAGTTTATTAAACAACAATTACACTGTCATAAACCAGATTAGTCTCTAGTTATGATGTAACAATATTAACATAATATTAAATTGTTAAATTTATGTGGATAGTTGTAGATGGAGTGACGTTATGTATAAGAGAATGGTGGGTTTGTGTGGACTCAAAAAGTGTTGTGGCATTAGTTCTCCTTGCCTGGTCTCTGAAACTTTCCCATTATGGTTAATGGCTGAAACGTTTTGATTTTTAGCTAATTTCTTTTCTTGATGCATTACTTGTTGGATTAGGAGATGCTGCTACAACTCAATATATGATACTCTTACAAATTTCCATTATTTTAAAGTGTGCATCAATCTCAAAACATGAGTGGCTTCTAAGAAAATTCTACACGGAACTTCACTAGAGTCACCATGTTTAAAGAATTTTAAAGTTCACAAATTTACATGACGCCTGCAAGTGTTGTGATATGATGATGCATATGAAAAATCAAATGAAAAGCTTGTTGCTTTTTAAACAACAAACCACATTCTACCCTCAACCAATTCAACAACCAAATATCTCATCCAAAATTTACTTATCAATATCAAACAGTGCCACATAATCGTCACTCCAGAAAATGTCATAACAAGAATGCCAAATGCAGAATGACTAGCATTTTAAAGATCAAGGGTTTAACTAATTTAAAAATGAGATAGTATTTTTTTTTAATTAGAAACATATTATTCTTACCATTATTATTATCAATCTGCATTGTAATTCAGTTTTAATACAATTTGACATCAATAATTATAATATGAAATTATAATTTAATAGTTGATGATTAACAAAATTCATTTTTTATATAGAATTATTAAAATATAGTATTTAATAAAAATTAGGGTTAAGTATGTTTTTTTTATCTGTATTTTCACATTACATTCATTTTCGTTCCTAGTTTAAATCTTAAACCTTTTAAACTTCCTTGATACTCGTTAGATTGAAATTCGTTTACGTTCCAAAAGTCCAAATCTTAAACATCATCAGATTGAATTCTTATCAATATTATCTCCAATACAAATTAGAATATTAAAATATTTATGCTAATTTATTACTAACATAAATATTATAATATTATAATACAGTGAGCTTAAGAATTCATTTGTTAACTAAACAAATGTAAATATTTATTTCAATAATTTCTTTATCAATTTCACCTTAAGTAGAAGAACAAAAAAAACATATTTAACCTTAAAAACTACACCTATCTCTAATAAATATTAGTAATAAATTGACCAGTTATGCATTTACTCTATGTTGGCATACCTTCTCTGAAATACACCAAGAAAAGTGTTTTTCTTTATTCATGAAAAGTGGTTGTTTAGTTAGTTACCTAATTGTGTCTGTTGTTGAAATAATCTCTTGAACCTATGACTATTTCCATTATGATGAAAAGTTAGTAGTCACATCACGAAAACATTCACTGCGAATCAATCTCAGATGAAATTTTACTCAATTTACAACACTCAGACTGGTTCGTCTTATTTTGGTTGTGATTAAGAAATTTATAAAAAAATAAAAAGGGGGACAAAGAAACAAAAGAAAGTACAGAAAAAGAATGAAAGGATGACCTATTACTAAAGCTAAATCTTGTAAATTATAACCTACAAGGCACTAAATTTTTACAATAATTAAAAATGTGCAATTCCTTTTGATGTCAGGAACCGTGATTCCATGTTGTTGGATATTGCACATCCTTAGTATTTTTGTGGTGAAAACTATAGATGAGAACTCTAGGTAGGTTTGATAGTGCAGGGAGGGGTTTGTGCAGGGAATGTAGTTGATTTACGGAGAAACGTCCTCTGCTTCTCATCAGCATAGCAAAGCAAAGATTCCGTACAAACTTCCAGGGAAGTTGGTGGTGGAGTAGGCTTGAAGTCTTGAAGTTTTGAGTACTCAGAAATAAGGTGGAACATGTATTCATAAATTCGATCCATGGTCAAGCTTCCCATAAAATCCTGTCCTCTTTTCCCTATAGCCTCTGCCTATAACAATACAAAACCAACCATATCATTAGTCAAATTCATTTGGGTACAATTTCCCACAAACATTTTTACAAGTCGAATAACTAAGGTATCAGAAACCTCACATGTAATTGTTGTACCAAAATACTATTGACATTACTTGAATCATTTCATGTTGGTAAGTAGCATGACAATATCACGTTATGAGAGAAAAAGACACCAAATAATTATGGTAGGGCCTTTCATTATTTGTGTAGGGTCTATTAATTTATTTTTACGTCTCTTTATAACATGATAATATCATGCTCTATGCTGGTATGAGACAATCCTCGTTCCTAATAATCATGGTCTTCGTAATTTTCAGACGAAAAAAGAATAGCTATCACATTCATTTTGAGCAGTTAAATTGAGCATTCATTCCAATTTCCAACCATTTGAATTTGAATTTGAAAATTTAACTACACAAAAAGGACAATCATAATTTATCTCAACATATAATCCTAAGCATGTGCCGTGTCCTTCTTTATCTCAACCTCCATGTGCTGGAGACATGAATTTTGTTTAAGATTTTTAATTGTAGGTTCTTTTATATGTTCCAGAGAGTCCTGAAGGTAGTTTTTCATAATACAAAGGCTGAAATTTTACAGTGAATACAAAATATATGGGAGGGGAAAATATTTCTTTTTAAAAAATGAGTTGGAGAGAAGGTATAGCACACTACATTAGTACTCATGGATCAATAATCATTAAATAAATACCTCCTCTAGGTGTTGATTTCCCCATTCTACAGCATACTTGATAGATGGACATAGCTTCAGGGGATCAACAAGCCAATAGTTTTGCTCTGGAATAAGACCACGGCTGAAAAAATCTTCATACTGGGGTGCTATAAGTAATGCAACAGAATCACATGAGAGAATATATTTCAAACTCACAGACCACGCATACCCTTCAGCATAGATCTTATACCTGTAGGAAGAAGGCATATAAGGAGGTGACGAAAAGGGAAAACTCGGCTGCATAATATGAAAAAATCCTAGGAAATATGTTACTTTTCAAAACGGAACACAAATATAACCAAATTTGCTTGTTCAAATGAAGAAACTCAACAATGTGCACCATTAACTGTTCAAAAGAATCCATTTGTATTTAGTGTGCATTGTGACCAATTTAATACTCACCGGTGAGTACACTGATCTGAAAGTCTTGACTGCTTAAAGTCACCCCTAGCTGCTTCATCCCAATCCTGCAATGCAGATCAACATACACAACAGATTTGGTAAAAATGGTAAGCATGGCAAACTGAAATTACCAAACACAACTAAGGTTCACATTATGCAAAACAAGTTAATCCAACCTGACGCATAATTTGTGCTCCCCACTTCCTAGAATGATTACAGGTTAGTAACTCGGTACGAATAGGAGATGAAACATCTGGGTTTCCCTTCCAGTATGCCCTTGGTATCTTATTTTTCCAACTAACTGCTTGAGAACCTCGCTTGATATCTGGGAACTCTTCATTCCAGGGTCTTATGTTTATCTCTGACCTGAGCAACAAATGTTCAACAGATTCACGGTTCAAGTCAAAACAAACACACCAAAATGATCATGCTATTTGCACCTTCACACTAGTTAATTTACGCTAATCCTATGGTATGATCTGTTTCTTTTAGAGATTATCTTCACTTTCTCGGTTGACACTTTCCCTCACTCAAAAGTGATTTTGTTGCATTTCAAAAGTATTATAAACATTTGCAAAAGAAAAGAGATTATCTTTTTAAAGACAAGCTCGCCACTACTTTCTGGAGCAAGAAAAGGCAAAACTTGTATTCTTAAAATACACAAATAAGATATATTAACTAATAAATCTTTCAAAATTAAAATCATAACATACATTAAAGTTATGGGTGATTATGGTAACACTCATATTATAGAAGGCAACAGCAGGAATTACACAGAAAAAACAAGAGGAACATAGATTATTCAAATAAGTCCTAGCCCAGTTCCAATTTCTTGAAACAAAACATTCCTTGCCAGAGTTTGTCTGCAAACACACACAAATAACAATGCACATGTCGTTAAATTTTAAGAACCAAAAAGTGCAACGCACATTCCTCTAAAAGATATTTTTTTGTGTGAATCGAGGTATCCCAAATCAGATACTACTAGCTCAAGATACTCAGATCCATTTAAGAAATTTCTATTTTTCAATAGATATTATTTCAGTCCACATAAAACTGGGAGAAAGTTAATAGATATAATTATTTATCAACCATAGCATATTCATGAAGGTAAAGGTGAATAGAATATCTTTAAAAATACCCCTTACACAATAAACAAGTGGATGAAAAATCAAAGGCGTTGAATTGAATGACCCCCACAAAGCAACAAGAAAAAGGTGGCATTTTGGCGCAACCCCGTTGAAAATCTTACCAACCCCAGAAAGACCAATCCGGAAAAGGGATGTCAAAGTGTTCCTTTGTGGTGCAATACCGAAAGAGGGGTACAGGCATTCCTTGGTATTCAATCCTGTTTACAGTTGGCTTATCCATGCAATCAAACATCATATCCACATCAGGCACCATCCCAGGGTACCGCCTCAGAAGCTGCAACAATCCCCACAGAGTGAACATCGCCCTACTCTGCACACACGCATAGTACCAATCCACAAACATCTTCCCGTCAACAATCACCACTCTAAATGCCGCAAGCCGCTGAGCCCCCGCCACGTGCCCCTTCGTGATCCGGCTCTCCATCCACGGCTCCAGGTCCCTCCGGATCGACACGAAAAAATCTGGACACTCCCCCCCGCCGCCGGGGAACTTCAGCCGTTCTTCGCCGCCGTCTGCGGCGGCATAACGGCACGTCAAGTAGGAGCACTGTAGGATTCTGTACGCACGCTGCTGGCGAGTCTCCTCGTCGAAGGGCTTGTGAGGGAAAACGTGCCACGGCGTTGGTTCAAGGTTGTGACCCACCACCGTGCCGGTCCGTGAAACGACATCATCCACCTGTTCGACGAAATTACCCACAGAAGGCAAAGTTACTGAATGCGCGAAAGAATGTTACAAAACGAATAAGGAAAGGGAAATGGGAAGTGGGCAGGGAAGAAAAAAAAATGGGGTGGATGAAATTAAGGACCTTGTAGAGGAGAAGCGCGGTGAGGGAGAAGAGAGAGAGAGCTAGAACACAGGGAATTAAGTACGTCGGGGAACGAGGAGTGTGCTTAGAAGAGACCACCTTAGAAGGGAGCACCATGTTATAAGAAGAAACGAATTGAGAATGGCGAAGAAGAAGTAGAAGTAGAAGAAGAGAAAGAGTTGTTTTGGTGCATTGTTTGTTGGGGCTGTTGAGTGGTGCATGCAATTAGTTGTGGGAAAGGCGGGGTGTCCTATTTTGAGACGCTCTTTTAGTCTTTTTAGTTAGTTTTTGTTTCTCTTTTTTCTCGTGGTGGTGAAGGGTCCCTCTACCCTACCCTACCATCAGCCATGACATGGTGATAGCATTTGCATGAAATGTCACAGAAGTCAGGTGTAGAGGACACGTGGGTGAAGTGAAAGGGTTTCGAATGTTGAGACTTTAGGTGATGACGATTTTGCTTTGTTTTTTGACTTTTGTCTGGTGATGCATGATTGCATGACAGAGAAAATGCGGAGACACTCTCATTTTAGAAATTTTACAAACACATGGTGGACAAGTTATGCCGCACCGAAACTCAAGTGATCACTGTTTGAAGTTATGACATTTGGACGCTTCTTCAAACTTTGGTGGACAAGGTATGCGCAACAAACTCAAATCACCACTGCTTCAACTTATCAGATTTGGACGTTTCTTCAAACTTTACAATTACTACCTCACAACTATCTTCACATGAATTCAATATCATCTATTTTACATTTTAACTATGCTTATTATAAAGGGTTTACTAATTCAAAATATATTGAACTTTTTTTAGTGTCAAGACTTTACTTTCATTATATATGAATAAATGTTAATTTGTCGTTGTAATTTTTATAGTTTAAAATAAAATTAAATAAAAAAACATGCGAACGTCAGAAGTTTTACAAGTATAGTTAAAATAAAGCCAAAATAACATGAAATTTTTTAACTTTAAAATATATGCTTTAAAAAATCAACCTCTTAATTCTTTCAAATATTTTAAATACTTTTAAAAGTATAAAAGTTTTTTAGATTATATTTTCTTATGTTGGGCTTGTATTTGGTCAAAGCTTGGAAATGAATATATGGTTACCTATAAATAAGGTCAAATTTGTTTCTCATACCTAAAAATAGCAAATAAAATCAAAGCCAAGTGTCTGAGAAAAAAATAATTAAAATAATCTATTATGTTGCACCGATTAATATTATTAGATTATCCTTTACCGGAAAAATCGTGACTTTTAGAATGAGGAGAACTTTCTTTTTAATTCACTGTTTATAAGATTTTTTTTTATTTAGAGTTAATTAAGATTATATTTTTTGTAAATTTATATATTTTTAGTTGATTTTTTTTGTTTATTAGGTATTTTAAATTTTTATAATTTTTAGTTGAGTTATTGTTATTTAATCTTTTCCATTACATGAGTATTATTTTGTTTCATTATTTTACTTAATTATTTTTATTTTAATTATTTATTTTCACCTACATCTATTTATTTTTACCTTCATCTATTTATTTTTACCTACATCAATAATAGTATCAATAACAGTGATGATAATAGTTGTTCAAAGGGTAGGTGATAATCTTAAAGTCATGAGAAACATGACAATTTCTATATATCATTTATATTAATGATGGTCATAATCATTATCTTTTGAAAATGGAGATGGTGGTGTGAAAGTCATTAATAACATGACGATTTCATTATTATATACGTCCT
>Ga0123341_1003766_pt1 | contig 13122 bp, 13 predicted proteins | sample Turbeapinknodule_FD_89959 | JGI IMG/M metagenome (GOLD analysis project Ga0123341, IMG submission 89959) | Root nodule microbial communities of legume samples collected from Mexico - Turtle bean Mexico pink nodule | ecosystem: Host-associated > Plants > Roots > Nodule | place: Mexico: Nepantla... | reverse complement strand
TCTTCTGTAAATGAATAAATTCTTTTTAGTCTGGTGCCTTGGTTCTCTTAAAAGGCTTTTCACGTTTTATCCTTGCACCAGGGAGTTTGACTAAGTCTTCTACATATAACTAATTCTCTAACAACCTTTGAAAATAAATCAATTCATTTTATTTTCAATCTGTTTTTTTTTGTAACAACTTGAACTATTTTTTGAAACTTTGTTATAAAATGTTTTCCTATAAAAAGAGATTTTGTTCTGGCTTTTAAATGTTGATCATACAATTGAGAAAACAAGTTTTACAACAGAGAAATAAGAGATTTCAGAGGATTAGCATGTGTTTTTGAAAGATTTTGCATATCACAAAGTGTGCTTGTTCTTAGTTGCTTCTAAGGCTTGGTTAGAGGTGTTTTCACTGTGTGAGCAATATGTTCTACTGGTTTAAGGCAAATTTTTGCATTCTTTAACAGGTGTATTCGTTTCTTTCTTCTATTTCGTGTCAAGTGTGGTTGTAAACTGTTCTTGATAGGGTTTCTCGAAGAGTGGTGTGTGTTGGAATAGTGTTTTTCAGCAAAGTGTGCCATGTTCTTGTAGTGTTCAAGAACAATGGTTTTTGTAATTGTTTTGAATTGTGGTTTAGTGAATTTCACCTTGGATTAGGTCAAGACTGGATGTAGCTCATTGGAGTGAACCAGTATAATTGCTTTGTGTTCTTTCTCTCTTAATCCCTGCACTCAATATCTGCTGAATAAACTAAACTGTCAAGAAATAAATCTATTCAATTGTAATTGAATATGTTCTTTCTGGGTACGTGTATACTGTTCTTGATATTCTGGAAAACTCCCTGAAGAACTTCTGCATAAGTCTTTATGTGTTGAAACATCAGTGAAATTCATGTTCTGTGAAAGTTAATACAATCTGTTAAGTGTTTTTAAAAACAAGCATTAACATTGCATTCAAAGGTGGTGATCAACTGTTGTAGCTCTCTGTGTTAGTTCTGTGAAAATCAATTTGATATTTGGCTGCATATCATCTAACTCAATTCAAAAATTAAAAGTCATTCAACTGAGATAAACGCCTTAAAGTACATAAACAATATAAAAATAAATCTATTCATTGCTAAATAAATCGATTTATTTTCTGTGTACTGCGATAAAATCTGAATCTGTGCGAAAGTTTTAAAAGCTCAATTCATCCCCCTCTTAAACTTTGACACTATTGAACCCAACAATTGGTATCAAAAGATAGGACTTGTATTTTAATCAAGTTTGTTTGCAATAATGTATGAGTTTAAAGTGCTTTTTGCTGAGGGATCGTCTATTAATAGACCTCCTATGTTCAGTGGGATGAATTATGCCTTTTGGAAAATTAGAATGAAAGTTTTCATGGAATCTATTGACTCGTTTATTTGGGAGGCTGTGGTCCATGGACCCTATGTGCCAATGCAGGTTGTCAAGTATGAAGAAGTGGCAAAGCAAAGATCTGAATGGAGTGAGAGTGAAAAGAAGAAGGCTCAATATGATCTTGTAGCCAAGAACATCATAACTTCGTCATTGATAATGGATGAGTTCTTCAGAATATCTCAATGTAGTTCAACTAAGGAGATGTGGGAAGTCTTGGAAGTTACTCATGAAGGCATTGAGGATATGAAGAGATCAAGAAAACATTCTCTCATCCAAGAGTATGAACTTTTTAGAATGCAACTCGAAGAGAGCATTGCTGATGTGCAGAAAAGGTTAACCCTCATTGTGAATCATCTTACTGGTTTGGAAAAGGAATTTGACAAAGAGGAACTCCACATAAAAGTGCTGAAGTGCCTCGACAGAAGTTGGCAACCCAAGGTGACTGCCATATCAGAAAGCTGTGATCTGTCAAAGCTGTCAACTGCTGCACTATTTGGGAAATTAATGGAGCATGAGCTGGAGCTCAAGAGACTCAAAGAGCAAGAAACAGTGGAAAGGAAACCCAAGGGACTTGCACTGAAAGGAAGTGCCCAAAGTGACATCAATGAAGAGAAAGAAGATGCTGAACATGATGAAACGATTAGCTTACTTACAAAGAGGTTCAACAGATTCCTGAAGAAGAAAAGCAGAGATAGGAAAAAATAGAAAAAAAGGTATCCTAAACCCAATGAATCAAATTCCTCTAACTACACTTGCTTTGGTTTGGTAAAACAGGGCACATCAACATGGATTGTCCAAACAATCAATCAAAGGACAAATCTGTCAGCAAGAAAGTTGAAAGAAGTAAGGGGAGAAGAGCTTACATTTCTTGGGAAGAGAATGAAGTATCTTCAACCAGTAACTTTTCAACTGAGAGTGAGGAAACTGTTCCCGCCGGTTGACCTGGGTTGTCTTTATGTGTGGCTTGTCCTCACGAGCTAGGGCACCTTCATTATGCTCCGTCTGTGAGTACCTGAAAAGAAGTGAACAAAGGGGCGCCCTCGCAGCCGTTTGCACTTCGACGACCAAGTCAGCTAGCGAGAAACATCAAAGGTGACGCACCCTCGGGTAGAACTGTGACTGAATGCTCTGAGGGTGGTCGAAAACTATACTGAATGACTAAAGCTGTGTTGCCCTAATTGTCTTGTGCACACAGTGGGTGCGCAGCTAAGACAACTAGGGTTTGTGCTCTGTGTAAAACTACCAGAATTAGGTCAAAACTCGGGCCCCTTTTCAAATGTCCCAAGGCCCCCCTTTTATACACCTTCTGCATTTAAATCGTGTTAAAGCGCATTGAAAGTGTATAGAAATATTCCTTGGAACGTTCGAATCTTAACTGAATTAATGCGTACCTTAGCGAACTTTTTAGGAAAGCCTTGATGTTTTCAGCACTTATTGCCATGTGTTCTTCTGACTTGATCGTGACTCTTCGTGGAGGGCCCTACAGCGTCGTAACCCAACTTAGGGTTAATCCATCATGCAAACCCTCCTTTCTCGAAGTGCACTTTGGCGCAAGGGGGTGACTTTCTGGGTGCCAACTCATGCGCCCCAACTTCCAGTCATTCACCTTGGGAGTGTATCTACCTTTCTCTCGTACCATGCACGTGGTTCTCCCCTGGGTGTGGCCCCATCATGGGTTGTATCTGTCCCAGGGTTTCCCAGCGGTGGCGTGGGTACTTCACGAGTTAGGTTACTCCCTACTAGTACTAGGACTGTGGCCTTGAAGCCACCTTTTTCTTTCACTTTGTCGCCATTTTGAGCTGTCAAGGAGGCCTGAGCCCTCCTTCTGATGTCTTGACTCGGCTATTGTCTTATCTTGGTGATGCCTTTACCTGGCGACGCCTTTGCGAGGCGACGCCTTTCTTGGGAGACGCCTTTGCGAGGCGACGCCTTTCTTGGGCGACGCCTTTGCGAGGCGACGCCTTTTCCTGGCGATGTCCCAAGCGGTCCACCTGTTGACTTCCTTTCCTTTCTGTGGGGCCCTCGAGCGGTCCCACTATGTGTTGACTTTGACTTTGAATTTTGGTCAATGGCCGGGGACGGGACAGTACACAAGCCCCCCAGTCTTGAGCTGATAACTTGTTTTCAGCAAAACGACTAAGGCCTCGCCCTATTCTCCACGTGGCATTCTGATGATTTGTCATTCTCTGATCAGTTGACGTGACATTCTCAGCTGACGTGACATTCTCTGTACCGCTGATGTGACGTACCTTCGAGTGCTCTGACGATGTCACACTCTCTGAGCGAGAAATGTGACGCTTTGGTTCTTGCTCTAATCTCGTCACACGTGGCTCAATCTCACAGTCAGCGCTTGGTGCCCATTGCGCTTCAAGTTAGGGCTTAATCCTTCGACACGTGGCGCGATCCAGCGGCTGAGGGTGCGCGTCGTTAGCACTTCTTGAGTTAACGTTATAACTTTTGAAAACGCGCGCTCAAGTCATTGTTTCATTCATCTCTTTGCACTCTCTTCTATTGTTCATCCCTTCTCTGAAGCCCTTGCGATTTTCTGCAACTCTCGTGTTTCTTCTCCTCCCGAAAGCTCTCGCCTTTCTATGCACCAACCTCAAAGGTATGGTTTTTCTTTCTTGTTTGCTTTGCTCGTTACTGTATTAACCTCATAACTGCCTGGGTCTGCTTTCATTTCTTGATCTCTGTGTTTTTCTTATTTCTTCGTTTTTCCCCGTTCTTCCTTTTTCCGCGTGGGTAGGATTTTTCTAGGGTTTTCTCCCCCCTTGCCTCGTCGAGCCCTCTTTGCTGAACCTTTACCTTCTTTCTTCAGCTCTTCATCCATGCATGGCGCGAACAAAAATAACACCTAATCCCCCTCCCCCAAGGGTTCACTACAAGGCCCTCTATTCATGGGCCTCCGACGAGCTATTGAACGAATGCACCAATCTGACCACTGTTGAAGACATAGAGAATCATCTGGGCGATTTGCGGTTATATAACTTCAACGCCTTCTGCAAAACCCATGATTCCCACATCTCCATTCGTCATGGCACCCCTGGGGAGCCAGTTTGCGTGGACGATAGGTCCAATGGGGGAAAACCCTTCTTCTTCTTTTACCAAGCAGTATTCAAACGTATCGGCCTGCGCCTCCCCTTCACGACCTTCGAGAGGGAGTTGCTCACGGAGGTCAATGTAGCTCCTGCCCAGCTACATCCCAATGGCTGGGCCTTCGTCTGGGCCTTCCAGATCTTATGTGGGTACCTGGGCATCCCACCATCAGTGGATGTTTTCCTCCAATTTTTTGAAGTAAAAAAGCAAGGGAAAAGTCTCTGGGTGAGCTTTTCTGGGGTCTTTAGCAGGATCCTCTTCACCCTCTTCCAAAACTCCTTCAAAGGTTGGAAGGGTAACTTCTTCAGGGTGTGTTGCGCCAAGCACGACCCTACAGCCCTGGATGGCTTCCCCCTATACTGGACAGAGAAGCTCAATCCGATCAAACCTAAATCTCTAGACGAGTTGGCCTTTGCCGATAGGGAGGTGTGTGTGGCGTTGGCTGGCCTGAAAGTCGTCTTCCACACCCCAACATTGATATCTCGCGAATTTAAGGCCAACGCCCTCTCTGCATACTTTGGTAGGGTGTCTCGTCCTTTACTTGTTATCTTCATATATGATTCTTGGTCGTTCTCTAGTTATTGGAAGCAATGTTTATCTGCTCTAACCCCTACGCGTGCTGTTGCTTCCTGAATTTACCTTCGTAGCAGAGTGGAATCCTGTTCTTGGCCTCTGAGTTCGAAATTTGATTTTGTGTTTCCATGCCTCGCCCTCCGTAATCTTTTGTTGCTTGGTTTGTTTTGGTGCAGCATCAGTGATGGATTCCGCAACACGAGCTGACTTGGCCAGGTCTTGAAGGCTCGCCTTGGCGCACAGTCTGCAAAGGGCGGTGCCTCCAACACCTCCCCCCATTCCCACCAAACACCAAACTCCCCTCTCACATCGCAAACACCTTCCTCAACCCAAACACCCCACTCTCCTCCAACACTCCAAACACCCAACTCACCTCTTCCCATTGCTGCAGTCCCACTGGCTGCAGCTAGTGCTCCCTCCATAGCTGCTCCCGACAAAGGCAAGAGGGTGCTTGTCGTGTCTTCCGAGGACGACGACTCGGATGTTGGGCCTGCTTATAAGAGAAGGACCAATTGAGTCGTCCGCTCGTGCTCTTCTGCGCCTCCACACGGGGGGGTCCATGAGGGATAACCCCCTAGCTCCACATCTCCCCCATGCCAAACAGTCCAAGATGAGGGGATGGTGGAGTCTATGCCTTCACCAGTGTCAATACCAGCGCCAATCCCAACATCAACAACAACTCCAACACCAACCGCCCCAACAACCACCCTAGAACTTATAACAATTCCCTCTCCCATCATGCAGCTGATGAGGGGCTTTAATGATAAGCTGTCGCTAGGCAAACCTTCCGGGGCGCCACGGTCAGAGGGCATGCCTTACAACTTAGGTGCCTTCTTGGTTGTTGCCCTTGAGTGGCGCGCCCAAGCAAAGTCTAAAGTTGTCGAGGCGCGCACGCTCCAAACCCTTCGACAGGAAGTGGTCGTCCTGAAGGAAGAGAAGGAGAGCCTGTGCCGTAGCTGGGCGTGCCAGGAGGAGGTCTACAAAGCCTCCTTGAGAGATGCCCGAGAGTCCAACGCTGAAGCCTGCAAACGGTGCACTGAGCTCCTTGAGCAGGTAGCCTCTCTTCAGTCCAAGATCGTCACCCTTGAAGCGGTGATGCGAACCTTCGAGGCACAACAAAAACTACTTGCTGATCAATGTGCTACCTGGGGGCAATCACTGGAGAAGACCGAAGGGGAGCTAGCTGAAAAGATGGAAAAGCTCAACCTTCTCTAAACCGAGCACAATCAGTTTCAGACTGAACTGAAGAGGCTTCAAGTGGAGAAGGAAGCTCTTGAGAAGCAGCTAGCCTCTGGTGACTCCGCGATTGAAAAGCTGGAGAGGGCCAAGAGGGAGCTCATTGTAGAGAGGGAAGCCCGAGACTCCACCATTGAAAATCTGGAGCGGGCTAAAGGAAAGCTCATTGACAACATGGCTGATATCTTTGCAGAGGGATTCAAGGAGGCCTTGGCTCAAGCCGCCTGCGAAAACCTGGGAGTTGACACCTCCAACTGCAATTTTCTAACATTTGCTCTGTAATTTTGACACTCAACTTCATTTAAATGTTTATTCGAGCTTTATCTTTACTTCCTCGTGTACCTTTAGCTTTTCTGCTTTACTGCTTGCTTTACTAAATCAAAGGCGTAACTGGTACTTACTTTCAATGCATCGCTTCTTCGCCTTGTCTTTGACTTTTTAGGTAGCACGTGACCTTCTCTTTCCATTCTTCCCTTCTGAGTAGCGGTGCATACCCTTCTTCTGATCTTTTCACTTAGAACTTCACTTGGCCTTCGCATCTGCGAGGAATCTTCCCCATGAAGGCGTCGCCTGCCTCGTCATTGCCCAAAGGCAAAGGAGAATTTAACTTTGTGTATTTTTCTTGTCTCTGATAACTCGTGTTTTTATGCTTCTCCTTCTTACTCTTCACTTACTTGTTCTTGAGCCCCCAAGCGCTTACTTCCAAGGGCATCGCTGGCTTTGCCATTGCTTGGGGCGAAAGGTGTCTCATATTTTTCTTTCTGGCCTCGACCTCGCTCAAGGGCGAGGAGGGCTTAGCTGTTCTCTTGTGGCCTCGACATCGCTCGAGGGCGAGGAAGGCTTATCTCAACTGTACTGGGTGCCCATGCTCGAGGAGGGACCTGCTCTGGGTGTCCTCTGCGTATTTAGACACTTGGGACAAAAGTCGCGCTCTAGTGCCCACGCCCATGGAGAGGCCTATACAATCAGCACCGTATCGTCCATGGAGTGTCTAAAACACCAAGGAAACTTAGCCCTTATCTCTTTGCGTTTGGTGCCCACACCTAAGTAGAGGCCTACTACGTCAACGCCGTATCGTCCTCAGGGTGTCTAAAACACCAGACACCAGAGCTAGCTGTATATTCCCGAGGAGGGGGCGTCCCGAAGGAATCCCATAACCCCTGCTCAAGGACTAGACGTCCGGATTTTTGACTTGTACTGACATCTGGTACCGGGGCTAGTTATTCATACTTGAGGAGGGGGCGTCCCGAAAGAATCCCTTAACCCCTACTCAAGGACTAGGCTCCCGGATTTTAACTCATACTGACATTTGTTACTGGGGCTAGCTATTCATACTTGAGGAGGGGGCGTCCCGAAGGAATCCCTTAACCCCTGCTCAAGAACTAGGCTCCCGGATTTTAACTTCTACTCACATACCTGTTATCTTGCTCTGCGTCTGACCTCCGCTCCTTTATTTGGCGATACCTACTCTTGGCGACGCCTCATCTTGGCGACGCGTCGTCTTTGTTTTTGTTTCTTTGATCTTTGATCTTACATGAAAGGGAAAACTAAGGCAAGAATATCTTAAACTTTTCTTTTCTTTATTTGGGTGACATCGTTAAAAAAGCCTCGAGAGGGAAGAAGAGTGTCCCCTTTACAATGCTTCAACTAAAATAAAACTTTAAATTCGCCGCATTTCAATTTCGTGGGATGGGGCCTCCTTCTAGAGTCTCTAACTTATACGAACCATTCCCCTTAGCTTTGGTTACTCTGAACGGTCCAGTCCACTTGGGAGACAACTTGTTTTCTAACTAGTACGGGTGAGTCTTCCTCATGACCAGATCACCAACCCGGAACTGTCGTACCTTCACCTTAGAGCTGAATTGACGCTCCACTCTTCTCTTCACAGCCTCAACCTTAATTTTCGCCTCTTCTCTGGCTTCATCTATTAGGTCCAGGTTGACCCTCCTTTCTTCGTTGGACTCTTCTGCCACGAAACCTAGGAAACGAGGCGAGCTCTCGTGGATCTCCACTGGGATCATGGCGTCCGATCCATACACCAGGCTGAAAGGCGTTTCCATGGTGGAAGATTGAGGCGTGGTGCGTTTGAAAGGCTGCCCACGCCCCTTTAGCCTTCTCCAATCTGCGTTTCAAACCCCTCAACAAAACTCTGTTTGCTGACTCGACCTGCCCATTTGTCTTGGGGTGTTCGACTGATGCTAACACTTGCTTGATTCCTACTTGCTGACTCGACCTGCCCATTTGTCATTGTCTAAAATGAGACGCCTTGGCACCCCAAAACAACACACAATGTTCTTCCAAACAAAGTGTTGTACCTTGTGCGTAGTGATCTCTGCCACTGGTTCGGCCTCTATCCACTTGGTGAAGTACTCGATGGCAACGATCAAGTACTTCATCTGCCTTATCGCCAATGGGAACGAGCCTAAAATATCAATTCCCCAAGTATGAAAAGGCCACGAGCTGTATATGGATCTTAGTTCCTCTGGCGGCGCCTTGTGCCAATCAGCGTGCATCTGACACTGCTTGCAATGCTGGGCGTATCGCACGCAATCCTCTCTTACTGTTGGCCAGAAAAACCCTGCGCGTATTACCTTGGATGCCAAGGATCTTCCCCCCACGTGGCTCCCACAAATACCTTCGTGGAGCTCAGCTATTATCCTGGTTCACTCGTCACCACTCACACACGTCAAGATGGGGTGCGTAAACCCGTGCCTGAATAATATCCCATCTACTAGTGTGTATCTTGCGGCGTTCCTCTTAATCTTCTTACCTTCTTCCGGTTCCGCTGGGAGGATTCCGTTCGCTAGGTATCGCCTGTAAGGGGTCATCCATGTGTCGCCTTCCTCTAAAGCACACACCTGTACACCTTTTTCTTCTTCTGGCGAGGTCGCATAAGTACTGATGCAGGGTGCCCACGCCGTATCTTGACTCAAGGAGCGATGGCTCCTTGGTTTTCCTCTTGTTGTACTAACGCGAAGAACGTCCACCCTGTTGTCTACAACAAACTTTCGCGGCGTTTTGAGGGTCTCTTGTATCACAGTCCTCTGCCTTCCCCCCTTGCCTGAGCTGGCCAGCTTGGCAAGCCAGTCAGCTCTGGCATTCTGCTCCCTAGGGACATGCACTAGCTGAAACGCAGCGAAGGCTCTCTTCAACACCTCGACGTATCTCATGTATGCGGCCGTCTGTGGATCCTTTGCCTGGTACTCCCCTGTTACTTGCCCTGTGACCAGCTGTGAGTCACTCTTTGCCAGGAGGCTCTGAGCACCCATTTCTTTAGCAAACAACATCCCAGCAATCAACGCCTCGTACTCCGCCTGGTTGTTGCTTGTGTTGAAGGCGAAGCGTAAGGCTTGCTCGATCAACACTCCATTAGGCCCCTCCAAGATTATTCCAACGCCACTCCGTTGCTGGTTGGAAGACCCATCCACTGAGAGCATCCACTGTGACCCTAACTCCACCTCTTGAGGGTCTCCTCCTGGTGAAAGTTCTGCCACGAAGTCAACATAGACTTGCCCTTTGACGGACCCCCTAGGTTAATATTGGATATCGAACTCTGACAATTCTACCGCCCAGCAAACCATCCTCCCTGATACATCTGGCTTCTGAAGTACCTTTTGGATAGGGAGGTTTGTCATCACCACCACTGTGAAGCTGTGGAAATAGTGGCAGAGTCTTCGGGCTGAGAACACCACTGCTAGTGCCGCCTTCTCTAGTGACTGGTACCTCAATTCTGGGCCTTGCAAGGCCTTGCTCACGAAGTAAATGGGCTTTTGCACCTGGTTTTGTTTTTGGACCAGCACAAAGCTAATGGCCCACTCAATTACCGCAAAGTATAAGCGGAGGGGGATGCCCACCTGTGGTTTGCAAAGCACCGGTGGCGTCGCCAAGTATTCCTTCAACTTGAGAAACGCTGCTTCACAGTCATCTGTCCACGCGAAACGACTATTTCTTTTGAGGCATTGAAAGTAAGGGTGGCCTTTCTCTCCTCCAGCAGATACGAATCTCGATAATGCTGTCATTCGCCCCGTGAGTTGTTTAACTTCTTTCACTGAGGTTGGGTGCATCTTGATCTGATTATAACCTGAGAATGCATCCAGGAAACTCAGCATCTTGCAGCCCGAGGCGCTATCCACTAACGCGTCGATGTGGGGTAGCGGATACGAATCCTTTGGGCACGCCTTGTTCAGATCTGTGAAGTCAACGCACATCCTCCACTTCCTGTTTGCTTTCTTCACTAGAACCACATTGGCTAGCCACTCAGGGTATTGTATCTCCCTGATGTGCCCAGCGCTGAGCAGCTTCTGCGTTTCTTCCTTCACGATGAGGCATCGCTCTTTGTTGAACTTCCTCCTTCTCTGTCGCACAGGGCGAACCTTGGCGTCCATGGTAAGATGGTGGCACAAAAAATCTGGGTCGATGCCTGGCATGTCTGCCGCAGTCCATGCGAATGAAACGTTCTTCCTGGCTCAAGAAATCGAGATCACCGCAGCCACCTCTTCTCGTTCTTCCTGGCTCAAGAAACGTCCTAATTTGAACACCTTACGACCTATTTGTTTATTCACCACGCTGTCTTTTGGTTGGGGTTGCTCACTCTGCATGTTCGCTGCGCGAGACTCATCCATGGAGTGACTTTCTGGGTGCCAACTCATGCGCCCCAGCTTCTAGTCACTCGCCCTGCGAGTGTATCTACCTTTCTCTTGTACCATGCACGTGGTTCTCCCCTGGGCGTGGCCCTCTCATGGGTCGTATCTGTCCCAGGGTCTCCCAGCGGTGGCGTGGGTACTTCACGAGTCAGGTTACCCCTTATTGGTACTAGAGCTGTGGCCTTGAAGCCACCTTTATCTTCTCTTTATTACTGTTCTGAGGTACTGACGCCTCTCGCGGTGTCGCCCCCCTCCACGGTCTTTCCTACCCATGGGTATCGTGGGGTGGCACCGGCGATACCTTAACCTGGAGACGCCTACACCTGGCGACGCCTCATCTTGGCGACGACTCACCTTGGCGACGCATTACCTTGGCGACGCCTCATCTTGGCGACGCCTACAGCTGGCGACGCCTTAAGCGGTCAACCTGTTGACTTCCTCCCCTTGGGCCCCTTGAGGGGTCCCACCATATGTTGACTTTAACTTTGACCTTGACTTTGGTCAACGCCCGGGGACGGGACGGTACAAAAGCCCCCAGTCTTGAGCTGACACTTGTTTCAGAAAAAAGACTAAGGTCTCGCCCTCGCATCCACGTGGCATTCTTGCTGACGTGACATTCCCTTGATCAATTGACGTGACTCTCTCTGAGCAGCTGACACGACATTCTCTGTGTTGAGGATGTGACATTTTAAGTTACGCTTTAATCTCTTGACACGTGGCTTGATCGCACGACCCTCACTTAGCGCCTCTCGCGCTCCTCATGTTAACGTTACATCTTTCAAAAACACGCGCTCCAAACCACTGTTTCATTCACTCTTTGCATTCTCTCCACTGTTCGTCTTCCCAAACTTTCTCTGCATCCTTCGCTCTCCCTCGCGCTTTCGATCTTCAAATACCCAGATACTCAAAAGGTATGATTTTTCTCCTTCAATGGCTCTCCCTTTAACTTTCGTACTGATATAACTGCCTGGGCCTGTTTATTTTCCTTGCATTTCTTGTGTTCTTCTCCTCTTCTCCACATCTCTTCATTCTTTCCTCTTTTCTGGATTTCTCGCGTGGGTAGGGTTTTTCTAGGGTTTCTCTTCCCCTTTCTGTCTTAACCTCATTTGTTGAACCCTTCCACTTCTTTATTCTTCAGCTCTTCTCATCAAACTATGGCGCGTACAAAAACGACGTCCAACCTTCCACCCCCAAAAATCAACTATAGGGCCCTTTACCCTTGGGCCCCCGACGAGCTGCTCGACGAGTACTCGAGCCTGGTCTCCTCAAATGCCTGGAGGGATCATGTAGGAGAGTCGAGCACCTACGACCATCGCGCCTTCGCGAAAAGGCACGATGAAGACATAGTAGTGCTCCCTTGTACCCTAGGGGAGCCTGTATGCGGGGATGAACGAGCCAACGACGGAGTCCCCTTCTTTTACTTCTATTAGGTGGTCTTCAAATGCGTAGGGATGTGCCTACCCTTCTCTAGGTTCGAAAGAGGACTTCTGACCGAAATCAACGTCGCCCCAGCCCAGCTACACCCTAACGGCTGGGCCTTCGTCAAAGCATTCGATATTTTGTGCGGGTTCTTCGGACATGCCCCTTCCATCGACATCTTTCTCCATTTATTTGAAGTAAAGAAGCAGGGGAAGAGCCTCTGGGTAAGCCTTAGCGGCATATCTGGAAGGGTCCTCCTGACCTTATTCCAACAGTCCTTCAAGGGGTGGAAGGGAAAATTCTTCAAAGTTTGCTGTTCTAATTTCGATCCCTCCGCCCTCGACGGCTTCCCTTTGTACTGGGTGAAGGAGGTGAAGCACACGAAGCCTAAGTCCCTTGATGAGCTTCCCTCGAATGATAGAGAGGCTTGCCAAATTCTTGCCAGCGTAGGGGTCTTCAACACCTCCACCTTAATAAGTCTTGAACACAACACCGAGGCCCTTGTGAAATACATAAGTATGAGAGCCTCCCTCATAGCCTTCTATTCACTGCCCCTGCTTGTTCTTACTTTGTGTATGACTTATCTGCTTTCTTTGTATAGTCCTTAACTTGTGCCTAACCCCTACTGCACTTATCTTCTTTGTGCAGGTTCAAAGATGGACAAGCAACGAAGGTTGAGGCTTGCTCAAATTCTGAAGTCCAAGGGCGGGGCTTCCTCACAAGGGGTTGGAGATTCCACACCTCCAACTTCTGCGACCGCCCCTGCTTCTCCC
>Ga0123341_1003763_pt1 | contig 13124 bp, 6 predicted proteins | sample Turbeapinknodule_FD_89959 | JGI IMG/M metagenome (GOLD analysis project Ga0123341, IMG submission 89959) | Root nodule microbial communities of legume samples collected from Mexico - Turtle bean Mexico pink nodule | ecosystem: Host-associated > Plants > Roots > Nodule | place: Mexico: Nepantla... | reverse complement strand
GATTTTTGGTGATAAAATTTATATGATTTTAAAATTAATAAGAGAAAATAAACTATCCTAACGAAATTGGATTTGGATATCTTAAATAAGGTTTTGAATTTAAATCTCATTGATGAAGAAAAAATATGATCAATTATATAATTCGATAATGACTAATTTAATTTTTTTTTTCTTTTATAAAATAATAAAACAATTATTTGGAGAAAAGAATTTATACAATTTTAGTTACTATCCAATCTTTTATATTATTATTTAATGACAAATTGATATAGACAATAAATTTATTAATTTTTGTAATAATTATCTGAAAAGGTAATAAATACTGTTATATTTTTTCCGTTGACAAAGACGATGTATTTTTTCGAAATGATAATACATAATTAAATTGAAATATACCAATACTCAATTATTAAGTAACGTGATAAGATATTTCTTAATTAATTTCGTGTATCCGTAAAAGTAGAAGTGAAATGATAGGATATATTAGTGTTACACGAAAGATTTTGCTTCCTCCCAAAGCTTAACAAATGAAATGAAAGCACTTATAATATTCATCCATTAAATTAACAATTTCTTTGTAGCCAAACTTCCTCTTTATTTATTTATTTATTTCTCTTCACAATTATTATGTTACATTATTCTCAGACCAAAATTTAAGATGGATAACAATCCATAATTTACAAAATTATTTTATAAGTTTAAATGAGATAAAAACTTATTTATTAAGGTAGTATTAAAATTTATTCTAATAGAAATTTATGAAATCTATTGTGTCACGTCTTATCAGTCATTCTAGAACTATTAACAAATATATAATTTGATATGTTCCTTTTTCAATGTAAAATAGCATGATAGATATTTTATATCAACTATATAAGTGAATTATAAATCTTACTTTTCAAGACGATTTTATAACATTAAATTACACATAAATTTTATTAAAAAAAATATTTTTAATAATTTTGATTATTTAAATTTTATATATTACAAATCTCACACTAATTAAAAATAAAGATATTTTATAATAGATTAATGTTTATTTGATAAGCGTGTTCTATCTTATAACCTAATAAATATTAATATTTTAATTATTTATAGAAATTCATAATTTTGTTAATTTTGAAAAAAAAAATTAACTTTTTGTATTTTGCGTGGATTTTTATTAAAGGGTTTTTTCTTTCTGTTGCAATTGGAGTGGTGGAGAATGAATTGTTGGTAATTTAATTATCCACAGCAGTTGGAAAGGATTCAGCATCTTCTGTTTAATCAGTTTTGTTGGATAAACTTTAGTTAGTTAATAATCTTCACGCCACCACGGAATCTAATCCAAATGCAACTTTTGTTTTTGTCGAGAACAATTTTGGATTGATAGATTCCTTGCCAAAGGAAAAGATGCATTTTGGACTATACTTGCAAGTAACGTGATGAACCAATTGTTGAAGAAGCTACGTTTCTTAAACCGTGAATCTTTGAAATTTTTTTATTCTTGTGCTAATCAACTACCATGTCATTTTGGTATACGTATGTTGGTGTTTAGTTGGTGGATACATGTTAAACTTATTTTGATCCACAAATTTTAATCATAAGAATTTTTCATTGTTTTAATTTAAGTTAAACTAATCTAGTTGTGTTTGAAATGGTTCAGTGATCATTAATTCCAGAAGTGACCATTTAAACAATTTTCATTTGTTGATGATGACATGCTAACACCCTCATTAATCAGAGATTGGGAAAAGCAAAAAAATAATATTATAAACATAAGGTGGCAACAGAAGTTATGTGTTGCTTGCACTAAACTGCTACAATAACTCAGTGTGACAGCAACAGAAATTGACATAACATTTTTTTTTTCTTGCATATTAAGAACTGTGCATTTCTTTTACACGTATATACATGACAAACATGAAATGAAACTTTATCTAAGTTCAGTCTTTTATGTTACTGAAGAATGTTTGTGAGTCATTTGTGATTATTCTATATTAAGGAAATTATGATACACGTGTTGCATATATCAGGGTTTAACAAATAAGTGAAGTGTGTAAAAATTGAAAACTTTGATAATGGATATATTTAGAAAACTAAAATGGTAAAATTTATAAATTAATGATAATTAAAAGGTAAAATATGTCATCAAAACAACATTCTCCAACCTTTTAAAGTAACTGCTTTTTAGTTTTTTTTTAAATCTAAATTGACTAGTGTTATCAGAATTTTTTTTTTCTAATTTAGTCCAAATAGATAACATTAATGTTTATGTTTATAGTAAGTAAAAATAATGTATTTACTGAAAAAGTAAGTATATTTCAGTAAAATTATTTTTAATAAATAAAATATTTATTGTTGCTTGTTAAAAATACCTACCATATAATTGCCTCCAGCCAAAAAAAGTAGGGAAGAGGGTAATAATAACTAAAATATGCACTTGTGCTATAATTCATTTCTCTTGCACACTTTTCTGTTTTCATAGTTGCACAGCCAATTACCATTTCCCAAAACAGGTTCATGGCCACCCTTTCTCCCGTGACTAAATGTTTGTTAAGATAGATACATACTTTGCTGCTTACTTCATAGAGTAAAAGATGATAATTGAATATTCAATAATCTGCAAAGTTAAAATTTTGGCATGTTTGGAATGAAGTAGCACCACCCAAGTAACTATCCCTTCATCTAAATATGTATTCAATAATGGAAAAGCTACTTTCTCCATTTAATAATTACTACAAAGGCAGTGATAATGCTTGGATTGTTACTAAAATATTATCATTAGATGACTAGATAACTTATTGCATGCAAAATTGAACACCATCTTATTGAATATTTAAATTGCACTACAGATTAAAGCTTTGGAAGTGCATGGAAGCATCTGTCATCCTATTCTGATGGTAGAGCTAAGCATTGAAGTGAAGCTAGCTATTTAGGAATATTTCCACATCAGGCATTTTATACTTGATCAGTAAAGAAAGTACAAAAGATCAAATTCTCTTTAATGCTAGTGCTAGTGAAGGACCATAAGCCAGAAAAGTTGTCAACTACAAGGATTTGGCTTTGAAAGGAAGGAATTAATTAATATAAAGAGCTGTAGTTGGCATATAATAACTTCAAACATTGAAAAACATAGTAGAAATTCTGGTTCTTTACCTATAAAGTACGACAACTCCACAAGATCCCACACAAATAAAGGCATCGCATTTTGGTAAAATGGTACCACAAGACAACCATGAAGCTAGACTTTAACACCCTATACCCTCGTTTTCCATATCATCTTTAAACAGGGCAATTGATTTGATTAAATCAGCATTAATATCTCCCTCAAAAGGTCAACCAACGAACTTTTTATGAAGACAGAATAACGAACTGTTTTAGACTACAGATAGCAGGATTAACCTAACTGATACATCCACAGAGGTCATGAATACCAAACATGAATGAACTTTCTCCTGAAAAATTGCACACAAGAAAGATTTCAAACAAAATTGAGAACAAATGTTTTACAACAGGAGCCTCCCTGTGTAGTATCAAAGCCGGTATTTGGTATTCAATGAGTTAATATAAGCCAATTGGCCAACATAAATACTGTGTCTCCCTCTGTTGAGTGTCTGCGTGTGAAAATAGATATCTTGATCTGAATGTTTCCAAAACTGCTTACAGAATTTACAATTTGATTTATGCCTCCACTCTCAAGAAGGACCTCATGATGATCATATCATTTTGCACTATAAAACATCCTGAATTTTAGAATTTAGAGGGGATTCGTATTATCATCAATAAAGAGGTTTTTGGGAACCTTCAAATTTAATTGCTGAGTATCCCATTGTGCATCATTCAACTTTTGAATGAAATCCTCAAACCTTTCTTCCAATTCCATTAGGCTGTTAGCAATTTGATCACAAATATTAGCATCGCTATCCCAGTTCTCACTTAGCCAGAAAGTCTGCCATACACTTCGTAATACTGAAACACTTGTGGCTCCAGCCTGCAGTGTCATTATCAATGAGAAGGTACAGTAAACCTATCCAGTTAAAATATTTGATACTCCTAAATTCCATAAATAATCCTAAAAACCCCATCTCAAAGACACATGGAAGAAACAGCATTTCCACAGATTGCTGTTTTGTGTTTGGTTCCTCAAGTTGCTGCTTCTTTGTACTTTTTCTTCATGGCATTAATACTTTTTTCCTTGTTACTTTACAGCCTCACTAATGTTGTCAAGTTAGTCCTTGAGGTGGTAGCTCGTGCTTTTTAAAAAAAAATATTTCTATCCTCTTTGGAAATTTGGAGAAGCATCAACTTGAGGCAACAAAGACAATGCAGCAGATGAGCGTCCCCTCGCATAATAACCCTTATGGGCTAGAAGTATGGAACAATGAACAGAACCACTTACCTTGTGAAAAATTCTACTTTTAATTAATGAATTCTGGTGACAAGGATCAAAATTCCTAAGAATTTGATCAAAGAGTATATAAATACTATCAATGACCAAATATACCACAAGTGGCTTAAGTTGTTGAGTGAAAGATCATGAATAACAATAAAATTTATGTGGAATGAGGATTTTTTTTCAGTTAATTCTCGCAAGGGAATTTAAAGTATACCTTGAAAGAAACATAAAACCTCAAATCTTCTGGCTGCTGATTCATCATAAGGATATATTTCTCACTTGCATATAATTTTAAAAATGCCTCCACCTGTTTTATTATAACAAAATTATATGATTATGACATGGCGTTATTTGAACAAAATCGAAAATAATTATGAACCTCTTGGTTTCCTTCATAAAATTGTGACAATAGCAGCAATAGATACTATACCATAAAGTGTGATCCCTCCACACCGTCCATTTTCTCCAAGGGCAAGCCAAAAATTATTTTTGGCTTCATGAATTGCGACCAAGCTAATATATTCTCTTCTCTATTGCAATCTGTGCATCCTGAAATAAAACCACTTGGCAAATTGAATATAAGTGAAGAGAAATAACTGATGCAGCATAGAATTGAATTTGTCTGAATGTAACCTGGAACAGTAGAACGTAATATGTATGATTTTACCAGTATTCGAGCACGCTTTAGGTTTATCTGCAAATAATTGCACAAAAAGATAAATAACTAAACAAATCTAATGGATTTTCTCACTTATTGTTTAGAGGAAATGGAAGGGATGTAGCTGTAAGATAGTTTTGTGTTCCTAAGTATGTGAACCTATTAGACGAAAAATATTTGGTACCTACCAATGTTAGAGAGCAAGAACAACAAAAAACAGCATCCCTGCCGAGCAGCACGGGTTCCAAATTCATTTGTTATCTTTCCGATATTTTTTTTCCCTCTTGATATTGGTAAATAAATAAGCCACAAAGCAAGGAAAACGGGAAACAAAATGGTCATTTTTAGTGATACTATAATTCAATATCTTATACAAAGTCCTATGTGAAAGGTCTTTCTACCAGCTTGCATGCATACAGATTTATATGCATTAGATTCCATACTAGATTATACAGTACATGCTTACTGTGTTAAACTGGAGAACTGAAAGTGATTCATAGCGTAGCCAAAGATGCAGAACTCGCATACTCAACCATGTTAATGAAAGTACACCATATGATTTTACAAGGCCAGGTGTATCCTGCAAAAAAAAATTAAAATAATGGAACCTTTCAACTAACAGTGTCGTGGTGCCAAGAACTAAAGTCCTCTTGAAAATGTATGTATTTTACCAGAATCAATATGCCTAAAGCAAGGCCAACCAGTTGAGCAACCACTTCCCAAACTTCTTCCTGAGAAATTTTGATGAAAGAATTGTATGAGGAAAAACCTTTACGTGTTCCAAACTGTGGTATACTGACAATTTAGTGAACAACATTGTATAGACCAGTTCACACTAGGTCCAACATCTTGACAAGAAAATCATTAAATAACAATCAAATTTAGAGACAAAAAATAATCAGTCATTATATTAACTAAATTAGATACTATTTTAGAGACTAAAATATTATTGGTATTTAAAGTAGTTTATATTATTAATTAAAATTTATAAAATGGTTTTTAAATTGGTATCTAAATTAACTACTGATATTTCATATTCTAAATTAGTCTCTAAAAGACTAATAGAGACAAATTTAGAACATGAAGTAATGAGTAACTAAAACCTTGGTAGCTAATAGTTAGATAACAATTTAAAAACTATTTTATAAATTTTTATTAATAATAAAAACTACTTTAGATACTGATAATTTTGTTAGTTTATAAGATGGTCTCTAATTTAGTCAAATAGTAACTAATTATTTTAGTTTTTAAAATTAGTTTCTATTTAATGATTTTCTTATAGTGTTCTGACTCAAAGATGTGTCTCAAGAATATATTACAAGCTTTGGCATAACCTGGCCTACTATATGTAATAATGTAACTAAGCTTTGGCATAACCTGGCCTGCTATATGTAATAATGTAGCTAAGAAATAAAAGAATAAGTAATGATTTCATTAAATCATGAAGATTAGGTAGATTATATTAAGATTTATTGCTTAAGGCATCTTGACTAAGGCATAATATCTGCTTCATTCGGTCAATAACTGCTTTTTAGGCTTGACTAAGGCAAAATATGACGGATTAGGTCCGTGAGTCATCCTCACCCCAGAGCCTCATTAAAGATTTTGGATTGAGACAAGAAGAAGGTGAATATAAATTAAGAAATTAAATCAGCCTCCCTCTTTGCTTTAATAAAATAAGTACCATATGGAACTTTTCTTCATATGAGAAACATTCATGGAGAGAGAGGTCAACAATTAAATTAATACTTGAAAGCATGAGAATAACAAATACCAACGCATTATTCATAAAACTCTAGAGGCTTTATAGATGTATAATCACGACAAAATATTATTACCAGAAATTACAGATTTCTATTCTGAGTTTGAGAGTATACCTTCGCTGCTACTTCTCCCAGATTTCCTGAAATTGCAAAGTGGTTTTGAATCACACGAAAAGAGGGATCTTTTAGTCCTCTTGCTACAGCCTGTTTGTATATCACACAGAAATTTACACAAACATATATAAATTGGATATTAAGCAATCCATCTCTACACATTGAAGTGTGGAATTCCTACTGCTTTTAAATCACTATCTTCAGATTTTATGTTAAAAAAAGAATGTCATGACTTATTTTCAATATGGTAATCATCCTTTAGGAGGGCTGCTCGGAAGTGAACATTTTGACACTACAAGTTAGCTGCTAGGAACTTGTTTGAGAGGATGCAGAAAAGAGCGAAAACAAAATGGTAGTCCATATTCATTTAGAATGTGAAGAGAAAGACAAAGAAAGGGTATAATGAAAGGTCAAACTCTCAAAAAAGGATAAATATGGCAGGGAACCTACCAACCCTCTCCAAAAAGATATCCAGTAAAAAGAAAATTTTTATGTTCAATGCATAACTAAATATAATTCATCTATGCTTAGAAAATCCCCAACCTAGTCAGCTATCAATATATCTATTATCTGTTCCATTCCGCCAAATAAACAAGAGATGAGTAACTTGTGTTTGTTTTCTATTCTTTTCATCCTCATTCCCTGTCTTTCTGACCTTCTTTGCTTTACTTCTCCTTTTGGGGATAGAATTCTATCATATTTTTATTTATTTTCCTCCTTGAATACAAAAAAGTTAGTAGCAGGAAAAGGATAGCCAGAAAATGATATTAATCTAAAGTTAATTATTATCCATTAGACCCTTTTAATTTATGTAGCACAAGTACTGACACAGACACTCGACATGACACTATGAGTCTATGACACATGTAATCTCTGAAATGTAAGACCCGGGGACACTAATCTAGATATTACATCATTATGAATTATTTAAATTGACAATCAAGATTTATGTATTCAAAATCATCTATAAACAAGTTAGTCAAATATAGAAATTTAAACATATTGTCACCTAATACAAAAATAATCTAATCCATCTATCTAAAATCCAAAAAGTGAAAAGAGGAAATAATTCATTTAATACATTTCATCCCCTTCTTGATCATCATCATTGAAAAAGACACTTTAGCTGAGATTCATTTAAAGACAAATGAACAACTTAAAAAATTTCACATTATATCAAAATATGATAGGAGAATAAATAAAAACATTCTCACTAATACATATATAATCTAAATATTCCTCCTGATAATATAGGATTTGTTCCTTACTTCTATAATCATAATAAAAATTTACAAGTGAGTTTTAGAAAATCACTATATTTGTCCTTATTAACATGTTGGAGCAGTGAACAATTTTTGACAAAGACCCAAAAAATGGTTTTTAATTGAACACTTCACCTATACTTGTTATACGAGTATCATATATGTGTCGATGTCTGATAGGTGTCGGACACAGGGACACATCATTTAAGTGGTGCGTCCAAGCTTCATACCTATCTTTGAAATATTAACTAATAATAGTGGCTCTTTTAATAGAGTAAAGATGCATAATAAAGTACCTTGGTAAGATTTCCTAGCGATGCCAAAGGAAGGAAATAGCCAGGATATAGTTGGGTTGTCAGATCAAAAATGCTGCATGAGATGTCAGCAGTGTAAGACTCTCTCTCTAGAGCCAGACTTTATTTGCATGTTTCCATAGGAAAACAAGGCATACTACACAGACCTTCCAGCACTGCCAATGAAGTCCGCATACATTCTCCATTGCTTGGGATCATCATCAAAAAGATTTCCAAACCTCCCGCCTGAAAGAAAAAGCAACATTTACCTTAAAATATAAATTCATCTTCAGCTTCCTTCAGCTTACTTTGTGAATGCCATACCAATGAACAAGCGTCCTGTGGCTCCAATGCCATCCTTTGAGACCCATCTAAAGTTATAGAGCAAGAGCATGCAATTAACAACATACAAACTAAATTGACAAATAATGGCAGCATGAAAGTATTAATGATACTACTATATACATATACATGTTGTGATTGTATACAAAAGCATAGGCTCTAAAATTTATGAGTCACCTGATGGCAGCAGCAGAAGCAGCCGCTGTGCTTCCAGAGAAAGATCCAACACCAACAGCCTGTAGTTAAGCAAAATTTTTGACACGACAGATAGAAAACACAGTACATAAGTAATTGTAAGGAAAAGAAGAAAATGTTATGGAGAACATACAAAATGCACAATGTCAGATCTAGACGATCTAGTAATCAGAGTCTAGTCCCACTATGAAAATCCTTACGTAAGTTTAGATCAGACCAACATCAACTTTTGCTCAAAGCCCGCCAGACATCTACTAACTATAAGTGAGCTCATAAGGCTAGAGGAGTCTATATGATATGAAGAAATATCAAGTTTTACATGACACAGAGAAAAAGCTTAAAGAATCGAGCAAGACTTAGATTATACCTATGTCAACTTTTGCTCAAAGACCATCTAGCATCTACCAACTATGGACAAGTTCATAAGACTAGACAGTCTATATGAATAAGAAGCTCAGAACACATGATTGACCGACTACTAGATGACTTAGGTTAACGAACTGATTCTTGAGACAGATTCTCATAAAAGGAACATGTTATATGCCAACAATTGCAACGTACAACCTTCTACGCACAATAACATGAAAACAAATTTTAAGGACTGTCATTTCACTAAGCATCTAACTTTATGGAAAAACATACAAAAAAGGTCTGACGAAAGATTACCTACAATGATCAGAACACACAGAGGCAACAATCAAGCTTAGAACAGTCACATTCAAGATGCATATAAACTGACGACTTCAACTGCATGAATAGACTACAGATCCAACAAATTCTCTAACATTTCATGCAAAAGGCTGCACATAAAACATCTCTATATTAGACCATCTAGTTAGACATCTAGTTGAAGTGTGAGCACCTATTTGTTAATCCTTAACTCAGTGAAGTTTATCTCCAGTGAGTGCTCATATTTATACATCCTCTCTATTGAGAGTTGTTCTCCTTTCATTCAAACTCTATTGTTTGTAAGCTAAGAGTAATATAGTATAGAATACTCAAGAAAGTCGGGAGTATGATCAAAGAAAATCTGTAATATTTATCTCAAGGGGAGATAAGGGTTTGTTTGGGAAGGCATTGTATACTCATGTAAGTCAGAAGTGACAATAAAAAGTACTTTTTTGTAATAAGTAGATTATAGTGGAACATTTTAAGAGTTTTCTGAAAGAGGAATGGACATACAGTTAGGTTGAACTAGTGCAAAACAAGTGTTTATGTTTCTTCTATTGCTCGTGTAAACTGTCTGCATTGCTTATCTTACATACACAAATTTCGTGAAAACATATTTACAAAAGGCTTTTATCAAACCTCTAGATTTCCATAAATCATTTTAACTCCATTCAACATCCCTTCTAAAATTAACATGTTATTAACACAAATTTTTTCTGGCAAATCATATAGAAACAAGTAAAAAACCTTTGTTAGAAAATTTAAAGAACCAGAAACAACTTTCAAAGGACATGACCTGCTAGCTTATATCAGGAAACTTTAATCACTATAAGAAAATGTACTCAAGTTGCAAGTACATGACAAAACTACCTCTAATGATTTTCAAGATTTGACAATAAGCCTCACTGACATACCGAACTGGGCTTCGTGAAGTCTACTGATTATCAGTTTCAACAGTAAGCATGCCAAATGCACAAAAACATCCTTGAGAAAAAAATCAGTAGTTTGAGCAAGATTGACATGCCTTTAGGAGACTTGAAGTTACAAGGGTCTGACAGATCCATCCAGTCACATTGGTAGGGAACTGTAGTAACATGTAATGCAAGTAATCATCTGAAACTGATCCTGCATCATGACTGACAAAGTTAAGTAAACAAATTATTTGCATCCAACTTTACACAATCATTGAAGCTAAAACTCCAGAAGTTTCCCTATGGAACATCCAATAAAGTATTTAAATGTTAACCACCAGGAAAGCCTGATGGTAGGATAAAATCTTTGATTGTGTCTGGAAGCCACGATAGTCTTTCATCAGGGGAATGCGAATCCTGAAACCTGTTTGGTGTAGTAGAACTTTCCTCCTCAACAAGAAAGGTTTGCAACTTCGAATCATCACCTAATACATATCTGCTTATAAGAGGGGGAAAAGTCATAGTTGAAGCCTGATTTGTAGAAGCAACCAATGTAAAATTTATGTAATTGAGGAAATGGCGAAACAATAAAAAGCACAAGAGGTTGCAAAAGTATTCCCAGGAACAAGCAAACACAGACTACTATTTCCGTTTTGTTCATACTTGATGCATGCAGACATTTAGTATTTCATTCACGTTTTCTTATGGAGTACAATGTGAATTAGCATTCCATGATCCCCCAACTTCTTAACAACAAGTAATGCTAGTAGTATGCTACTAACACAAAAACCTTCATAAATGTACATTTACAGAATTAAAAAGAACACAAATTTTGGTAAAGTTGAACAAAAACCTCTTCGCAGTACCATTGCTATATCTCTCCACCAAAATCACCCGCGATAAAACCTGACCTCTGAAACAAAGAAAATAAAATAATACTATAATAATCACCCCAATTCAAAAGTTTGGAAATTAAGCAAGTTAAACCTTAAAAAAGTTCTCCCAGATCATTTTTTTTCTTCTGTCACACGCAGATAACTTATCCAAATTTTGTTGACTGAAATTGGTCACTATAATCAAATGCTTCATTAACTTCCAAAATTTCTCTTTCCCCAAGGTAATTCCCACTATCTTACTCTCTATAACAGATAAGTTATCCACATTCCCTCATACTCCATACACTACTATACTGTTTGGGTTAAGAAATTCAATATTGTCCGCACAAAAATCTACCCTTTGAATTTTTCTTAGCAAAACAAAACAACCAAAGAAAGAAGTATCAGACCCTCCATTATCAGCATCATCTTCGAAACTAGAGCGCTCAGAAGAGCATACAACACGAAAACAACGGGTTTTAAGTCTCTTTATCTTCATCTTCTCCACCTTCATTGAAGAATTGAATGCACTTGAAGAGAATGAAAATTGCAAGGTGTGAGACATTGTAAGAAACAACAAACTTCGTAGCTTCCTATGTTTTAATTGTGAAACAGTGAAAAAATTGAAGAGTTTGGTTTTTGCTTCTTCTTCTCTGTTTCTGGCTCAAGCTAACAAGATTAACACTATCTCCGAAACTGGAAGACAAGAACGAGCCACGAGCCGGGTCGGGTCGGGTCGGATCGGGCAGGATCGGGTCAAAGCTTATTTACTAATATAAGAGTATTTCTTCCTGTATATTTTTTAAAATTACTAAAAACTAACGTATTGATTATACTTGCATATTAACGTCTTCTCATAAGATTCTAACAAATTATTGAAACCAAAATCAAGCATCAAAAAGTAAAAAAATACATTTTAGTTTTGGACTTAATGGATACACCTGTATTTTGTTTAGGGCCTAATAGATAGGCCTGCATTTAGTTTTGGGCTAAACGGATTGGCCCGTATTTAGTTTTGGGTTTAGCTGAATAAACCCTAATAAAAAATATTACATGTAAACCCTGGAAACCTTTAATTTAATGGTAAAAACTGTAAATCCTATACAGTAAAACATTAATAATAAAATGTATATCTAACTTCTAATCCTAACCATAAATTCGGTGTCTCAAAATAGAACACCATGAACCCTAACCATAACAATTGACATAATTGTTTTAATCTAAAGATGTGGTATTCTGTTTTATGGTATGACATGGTGACATAATTGTTTTAATTTAAAAGACGTGGTATTATGTTTTATGTTATGACATTGGGTTTATGGTTAGGGTTAGAATTTAGGTATAATTTTATGATTTATGTTCTTACTCTATAAGATTTGTAGTTTTTACCTTTAAGTTAAGGATTTTCAGTTTAAGGTTTACATGTGATATTTTCAATTAGGGTTAATCATTTACGGTTACAATTTATATTTTTTTTAGTTTTATGCTTCGTTTATATTAAGGTAATTAGTGTTCATCCGGATGAATTTTCAAGAACCATATTTCTATTTGCATCTAGTAATATGTGAAGAGAAGGAAGCGTGGAAAGAAATTGAAGAAATTCTTCTTTACTCCTTAAACAAGAATTGCACAGAAATATAGCAAAAACCACACTTTATATAAGT
>Ga0123341_1003762_pt1 | contig 13125 bp, 8 predicted proteins | sample Turbeapinknodule_FD_89959 | JGI IMG/M metagenome (GOLD analysis project Ga0123341, IMG submission 89959) | Root nodule microbial communities of legume samples collected from Mexico - Turtle bean Mexico pink nodule | ecosystem: Host-associated > Plants > Roots > Nodule | place: Mexico: Nepantla... | reverse complement strand
TCATACAGATGTTTGTGGCCCGATGAACATATCATCAATTGGAGGTAATAAGTATTTTTAACCTTTATTGATGATTTTTCAAGGAAAACCTAGATTTATCTATGGAAAAACAAGGATGATGTATTCCACTGCTTTAAAATATTTAAAGCATTTGTTGAAATACAGAACAGACTAATTAAGATGGTGCGTAGTGATGGAGGGAGTGAATACAAGTCTAATGAGTTCAAGAGGCACTATGAAGAACTTGGGTTGTAGCATAACATAACTTGTCCCTACAAACCTCAACACAACGGAGTTGGCGAGAGAAAGAATAGAACAATCATGGACATGACGAGGAGCATGCTTAAAGCAAAAGGTATGCCAAATTATTTTTGGGCTAAGGCCGTAACATGTGCGGTATATTTGATAAACAGATCACCCACTCTAAGTGTTCCTAACACAACTCCGATTGAGGCATGAAGTAGATTCAAACCCAATGTGCAGCACTTGAAGGTATTTGGGTCAATTACTTATGCTCATGTCCCCAAGGCAGCAAGATCGAAGTTGGATGATAAGGCAGTGAAGAGCATTTTCATTGGATATAAACATGGGGGATACAAACTATACAATCCAATGACAAAGAAGGTGATTGTCAGTCGTGATGTTACATTTGCCGAAGATGAGGAATGACAATGGAATGTAGTAACTGAAATGGATTTGAAAAAACGATATATTTACGTTTTAAACGATGATGTGGAATATGGAGTCACTTTTGAAGCACCTGCAGTTCAACCTGAAGTTGTAATTCAACCTGAAGTTGCAGCTCCTATTGCAACTATGATGGAACGACCAAGAAGGCAGCAGCGAAAACCTGTACACCTTCAAGATTGCGAAGTAAATCTTGATGATGAAGTTGATGACAATGGAGATTTGGTTCACTTTGCTTTTCTTGCAGATTCAAAACCCGTGAGACTTGCAAATGTCATTCAACACCCCAAATGGCAAAAGGCTATGAATGAAGATTTGATGACGATTGAGAAAAAAATACGTGGGAACTCACTGATCTTCCAAAAGGACACAAAGCAATTGATATGAAGTGGGTGTACAAGATTAAAGTGAAAGCAAATGGTGAGATTGATAGATACAAGGCAAGGTTGGTGGCAAAGGGATTAGAGCAAAGAGAAGGCTATGATTACGAAGAAATATTTTCTCCTGTAGCAAAGAAATATTGTTTTATGATAGGAAAGACTGTTTGCTTGTGGTTATCAAAGAAATAGTCAATTGTTGCATATCTACTTGTGAAGTTGAGTATGTAGCAGCAACATCGTGCTTTTCAATCAGTTTGGCTCAGCAATATCATGACTCAAATTGGTTTTAATCTAGATGTTCCAATCAAGATCTATGTTGACAATGTCTCTGGAATTAATCTTGCAAAGAATCCGATTTTTCATCAAAGAAGTAAACATATTTGATATTCGATATCACTTCCTGTGAGACGAAGTTGGGAAGAACATGATCAAATTGGAATACTGTAGATCAGAAGATCAGATTGCAGATATTCTCACTAAGCCATTGAAGATCGATGTTTTCATCAAGTTAAGAGATCTGTTGGGCATGAAGGTTATTCCAAATCAAGATTAAGGGAGGATGTTGGTTATTAATTCAGATTTTATTAGCCTTAAATGTTGGTTATTAATTCAAATTTTATTACCCTTAAATTATTTACCGTTATTATTGCATTAATGGTCAGTTTACACTACTGTTAGTATTCCTATTTTATAGGTTCCAGTATTTATAATTTTATTATATATATTATTGAAGTAAATCAAAATAAATGTATCCACAGTTTTGCAATTTCGTACAATTACGTTCAATCACTTTCTATAACTTTTTGACTTTCTGTTATTTCCTTTCATTAATTTATACAATTGTTACCATTTCACCACTAATAAGGAATATCATACAATTGTTACCATGTCACCACTCATAAGCATGTCACCACTCATAAGGAATATCATGATGATCTAGCAAACCAAGTTTTTCATATATGAGCACTCATAATGAATATCCTAATGATCCAGCAAACCAAGTGAAAGAGGTTTATTGTGCACATTATTTACAACCATTTATTATTTCATTGTGATTGATTGGTTAGCTGGAGTTGATAGTGGTATAAAGTAGGCATGCTTTTTCTGAAAACTATAGAATAAGAAAGTTCACAAGTGAGGCCTTTCTCGTTTCTGTTTATGGGAAAGAAGCCCCATGCCACTTCAGTGGGGCAACTGGGCATCATGATTGCTGCCTAAAATTGTAAAAGCCAGTTCCAACCTGACGTTCTTATGATCATAAACTGCTAGAAAGGTAATAAAAAGACAGAAAAGGAACAGGACAAAAAAATGATTAAAAAACACTATTCAAGTGGATAAAATTTTACAGTGGCTAAGATGAGAAAATCACTCTACATTGTGCAACTTAAAACATAGACTTCCCCTAAACAGAGTAATTAACTTCTTTTCCCTAATATGTCTCTAGATAGAGAATTACTTAACTTTCTCCTGTTAGATGTTTTTTATTATATCATACAAATTTTTGTCTATCTCTCTACTGATAAAAATTGAATATGCGAGATTATTAAAATTTCAGATAGATAAATACAAAATGTTTACATAATATGATCAAATAAAAATCCATCAGAGAATTATCCATCCTCCAATAGAAACATTGCATTCAATTACAATGAATCCACTGTTTGTGTCCCGGAACCCACTTAGGACACTTAGGACTAAAATAGTTGGATGTTACCCTTGAGTTCAACAATTCCACTATAGGAGCAAACTTGACACACCTTGGTGCCTTGTACTGGTTAATAGATGCCCCTAAGCTAATGGCATAGTCCATGAGTTTGTCAAAGGTGCCCTGTTCCACAATCTTTATCTCAAGGGGTCCTATTGATTTGTCTGAGACACGACCCTGGCGATACACACTGTTGAGTGACTCCTCCATTGTTAGACAACAATCTTCATACACGCAGGGTGGAATAGGAGTTGACCCTTTGAGGCTTAGCTCCCAATACAAGACATAGTGTCCCGGGATTGTGGTGGTGTCGGCATAGCTTGTGTACTCACTCACCAGTGCATCAAATGGCACCAGGTGTGTCACTGCATTCTTCATTGCGTTTTGTAGCTCAACCTCATCAGTCTTGTCAGAATCTATGCTCAGGGCAACGTTCTTTCTGCATACAAAGCTAAATTGTGGGGCCTTGTTCTTGAATCCTGTCACTCTTAGTATATCTCCCACTCTATACCTATAAAGTCCTGAAACATTTGTCATGCTCATGCTCATTAGTAAACCCAAGTCCGGGCCCATTCAAAACCACATGGCAAACGTTTACAAATAAAATTTGAATGTGTGATTTTTCATGATATGAAGGTGGAGATCAACAACGGAATAAAACTTAAATTTGACTCACCAGCATGAGTTGTAACAACGAGCTCATATTCTTGACCAAGCTTGACATCAACAAGATCCAGCAATTGTTGGTGTTGTGTATGATTGAGAGATGTTGGTGTTGGTCTAGAAGGTAGAGTGAGGTCAGTGGTTCGGTTGACGGGTAGGAATTCATAGTAGCACATGGTGGGGATGAGGGTGTAAGACACTTGGGTAGGTTTGCAAAGAGGGTTGAGGTTGACCCCAAAGTAACACTCACTAGAAGCATACATGGTGCACACCAGTGGGAGGCCATTGCTATAGTAATCCAAAGTGGGAATGTATTGTGCCATAGTCCCAGTCACAATAACATCCACATACTTTGTATTGGGCCAAAGCCTGGTAATAATCCCCTGCCAAGGCCCCTTGCTACACTCCTTGTGAATCATATCAGCAAGTTTGGGATCAGGCTTCAGGATCCTCATCACAGCCTCTCTGACTGACGTGTCAGTGATCAAAGGGTTCAAAGTTCCTGTTCTGATATCATTGGAAAGGAGGGTCCAGTGTTTCTCCAGGAACCGAATGGCACGAATGAAGCCAGAAGCAAAGATGGCCCCCACTCTGAGAACCTCTTTGTTTTGGCTAAGGCCACATAGGAGTTGGGAGTACATGCTTTGGTAGGAATCAGGACAGAGGACGGTCTGATTTGGACTTGTGTAGTTTGTGTAAGGGTCGTAGGGTCTATCCCTAAAGTAGGGGCTCTTGTAATAGCTTGTGAGAACTGGACGAGCTACTATTCCTCCAGGTGTTTTGGACTCACATTTTACGAACATCAAATACATTCCTTTTCCTTTTTCAAGGTCTGCAACAAACTGGCTCATTATTGGCATCAACAGACTGTACAACACACACCTCCTCCCTAGCTCCTCCTCAATTGTTGGCATCAACTTTCTCTCACCCCCTGATGTTCCAGAGCTACAAAACCCAACACAAATCAAATAACCAACCCAACCACACATATTATCAAAAACATTACTATCTTATATAAAATCCATCACTAATATCAATACTAATTGTTAACTTTTTGGTAAATAACTTAGATTGAATTAAACTTTTGTTTTGATATTCTTTTATAAATATTTACTAAGAAAATAAGAAAGTACAAAGTTGTAGTTTTATATAAGAGTAAAATCTTTCAAGACAGTTTAACAAAAAAGAATTTCAGTAAAATCTAACATGTTGACTTTAACTTGTGTGAGAAGTTCAAAATGACATTTCCATGCGAGGGTGGATGATGAAAGCCAAGCAAAGAACAAGAGTTTATTATGGTGTTGAAAATCAAGGGCACCTGGTGAGAAACTCGGTGATGGGTTTGGAGGTGAGAATTGGAGAGGTGTCACCATTGGCGATGCGGTTAATGTCAGGTTGGACATCCTCGTAGGTAATGACAGGGAGAAGCTTCTTGAAGGTGTGACGGTCCGTTTGGCCATTCAAACCATGTCGTCACAGGTACTCAACGTTTGCATTGCGGGACAGAATTTCAGAAAGAACCCTCTTCTGAACTTCATCTGCGTTAGCAGTCACATCCTCTATGAAGTTCAGAATCTCCCTGTTTTTCTCAGCAAGGTCATGCTCTATGTTGGAGTCTTTGGGAGCCTCAGGCATGGTGATCACAGAAGGAAGGATAAAAGTATATTATGAGAATATGAGATGGTTTAGAAAGAAGAAGAAGAAGAAGAAGGTGGTGGTGTTGATTGTTATTGGAAGTGAGGTGAAACGAATGAGAAAGTGGTATATATAGAGGCACATGTCAGGTTGTGCTCACTTCAGGGATAGGACTATGGAGTCAATACACACAAGAGCAGAGGGTGAAATTGGATATATATCATTGTATCACTTTCATCTTATTACTTCTTCTAAATATATTTTTCTTCCGTCTACAAAATAGTTTTTCTTTTACTTACAAAATGTATCAGTGATCATACATTCACAATCTAACAGAAGACATGAAATTTTTTTAAACAAAAAGTCATGATATATTGAGCAATCTAATAATAAATTACTATTTACAAAATATGAAAAAATCTTTGAAAAGTTATAAATAATCCTTTTTACTATATAGATGTTAAAGAAACTTATTTCTTTTATGTTTTTCCTGAAAGAAGCATATACAGACAGTACTACTTTCATTTATTGTCATGTTAGGAATTTGGCTTGTTAGGATAGGAGGAGTTGGAGTTGAGAAGATATGTAAATTTCAAATGAGGTAGCATGATTATGTGTGAAGGAATTTGAATTTTGATTAATATTATTAAAAATGAAATAAAATTGAGATTATTATTGTTCGTCTTTCGAGATAATATTTAGTTTTTAAAAGATATTTGAATGAATTAAGAAAGAAATGAGTTTATAAATTAGCATTGGTCTCTACTGGTAAGTAATATAATATATTATTAATTATTATTATTATTATTATTATTATTATTATTATTATTGAGAGGTTGCCGCTTTTGAAAGAAAGGTAGAATGGAGAGTTTGAGATGAAAACAAAAAGGGATGCAGTTGCAGTGAGTTGGGAATGGATGATGGGACCATAGTATCAAATAATGGAATAAGACAAATTTATGTGGCTATACCTTTGTCTCCCTTCAGGATCGATCCGTCAATACAAACACCATTGATTCAACAAAATATCCTGAAAACTCAGATGAAAAATGGAAACCTTACTTACGTTTAACTAATTTTAAATTAATTCCACCTGCTTTTTAGGTCCTGCAAAATGGAAATTCAAGAAGATTAAATGCCTTCATGCAATTAAAGGGAAAAAGCCATGCCATTTCAAAACAGACAGCAAAATTAGATGCAGATGATTTCATATTTCGAGTGCTATTTTCTTATTACAATTAGATTTTTGCTTCAATAATTTGTAATGTAAATTTTGTCTTAAAAACCAGCACAAGCTACTGATATTAAACTGTTTCATTTAAAATAAACCTATAAACATTTACCCAATTATATTTTTAAGTTTTTTAAATAGGAAAAATAGAATGGCATGGTTCAAAACTTGGTTAATTTGAGTATAGGGTTCGATGAACAGGCTTGAGCTCTACTATAGTAAGAAATAATAATTTTGGTTCTAAATAATTTGTCTGGAAAGTTTACTTGCACATTTTTTAATATAATATTATATATTTTATAAAACTTGGTAAGACTTATTTTTAATTATTGTTTCTCATTATGTATTTTCTTACAGAAGTTATAAAATGACTTCCAAAATAAAATAAAAATGTGACTTTTGGTTTAAAAAATTTCAACATGGGACCGGCCAGCTGGATGTCAAACATATTAGGTTAACACGTGATCCAATCAAAGTTTATCATTTGCAAGCTTTTTCTTTAGGAGTCCCTTGCGAGCTTATATTTAGTATTTTTGCGGTTTTAACTTTTATTTAAGTATGTTACATGCTATTTTAATTTCCACTAAGTACATTATCATATTATATATATATATATATATAATATTATTATTTTTACTTTATTTTCCTCACCTAATAAGGGTATATATAACTTGAGGTGAGGGTATCAATGATATTCTCATCCTATCTTTTTTATAAATTTGTTTGTATTTGTGGATTGAAATTCAAATTGAAATATTTAATAATGACACAAAATTATATTTAACAAGCAAATATCAGTGTCAAACTATTTTGAAGTGAGAGATAAATGCTTGTTGCATTTTTGACACATGATACGTGCTCTTTTAAATAATTAAGTAGATATATTACATTTAAATATATCTTAAAAGCATAATTATAATTCACTTGGACTTTTTGCAAATTTTTTCCAGGTATAGGCCCATAAATTAGTATAAAAGGGAGGTACTCTTAGGTCATTTTTTTTTTTGAAAGATTATATTGACTTAAGGGTTGGAGTGATTGCAGACAAGGTTATCAAACTTAAGAGTCTACGTAGACTCGTGGAAACTCCTTAAACTTGACTCATAGATTCGTAAGAATTTACTTCATATATGAAAAAAAATATTTCAATCACACAATTAATCAAAGTGTTTAAAATAAAACTCCACTATATTAATAAAATAACTACATTTAGTAGTTAATGAGAATTATATAAGTTCAAAATACTTCAAATAAATAAATTCATACAATACAAATATTATAAAATTATGTAATTGGATCTAGATAAACATTATATATAATGGAGCCTTTTTACTTATTTTAATAAATGTGGATGTTCTGGGGTTATAAATTAACAAATATTTAAAAATAGAATATTCTAAAAATAAAGTAAAATTCAATTGGAAAAACTCCCAACATTCTCAATTAAAAAAAAACGACTCTACATGTACCCTCCCAATATTCTCTCTTACATATGATCCAACTTTAAAAAAAACTTTGCACTAGATTAAAAAAGTTTCCAATACTCTCTTGACTAAGAAAACACTAAACCAAAACAAACGCACCAGATGACCATAACACAACCACGACGAATGAAGCAATGCACCACCACGATCGCGAAACAAAGACTACGATAGTAGAATGGAGATTGAAAGAGAAAACATGATCACGAACGTGACAACGAAAGCCACCACTAACATGACCACCAACCCCAACAAGATCGGAACAACGCACAACGATTGAAACAAAGACTAGTAAGTGTTATATTTCAGTAATATTTCATATTAAAATATAGACATTTATGGATATTAATTGATAAAATAACTATAATATAACCCATAATTTATTAATTTAAACCTTTTTTACATATTTTTTTATTATAATATGAATAAGAACAGTTTATTCCCAAATTTGTGTTAATTTCAGGATTCTAGGGAAGAATGAAGATGAAAGGGTAAAGTTAGAATATATAAGATAAAAAGGGAAAGTTAGAACGCTCCAAACACTCGCCCAAGCCATAAGCTCCCAAAGGATCTCGCCCAAGCGAGCCCAATCTCGGTCAGGCAAAATCACTCCAGAGATGTTGGGCTTGTTTTCGTCCAACTTGCCCAAGCGAAAGTCACTTAGCCTAAGCCCTAGGTTAAATATGAGGGGTGAGGCACAATCCTAAACATCACTTGGGTGGACAGAAGGTGTTAGAAAATCCTAGAGGAGGCATCCGCCAAAGAGAAACATCATGGATCTTCTTTTCTTACTTTTCATGCTTGTAATGGCCAACATGAGTGGCTAATTCTACCCATTGGGATTGAGAGTAATCTGTTCAAAATCTTATGTACTGAGATGACATTTAAATATAATATTATGTTCTTGATTAATGATTGGTATTGTCATTTTATTTGTAATGCTTATTTATCATGATCTAGATCCTTAGATTTGACTGAAAAGTATCTCTAAGTTTCTAACCCAAATGACAATGTTTAACATCATTTGAATGCTAGAAATAGATTTAAAATGTTAATTACTATCAACATCTAATTGTAATGCTAAAGAGTTTTTATAAATATGCGAGGAATCAATATTTATGAGACTCTCTTAATAATTTTATATACGAAGAATTAATATAAATGAATTTTATATGGGCATCAACATCAATCAAAGGATAAAATATTACTATGCTTTTCAAAATAAAAAAAAGAGTAAGAATGATGAACCTCAATCCCAATTTTCCCAATTGAACCAACAAACTCTTTAACTTGCTTTCTTTATAATTCTTGCAATCATTATAACAAACTCCCAACAAACTTTATTATTTTGTTTTTTATTTAGTCAATCTTATACTTGATAATTCAACTGTTTCTTGTGGGTTCGATATCCATCCTTAGGGATAAATTATTACTTTTGATATGGTACACTTGTCGTAAAAAAGTCATTAAAGACACACCACCAGGAAGAATGCGAGCAATCCCTAACATTGGCAATGTGAGATTGTCTAATTTTGGGTTCATAAATGGGTTGTTTTGGGTTTAAAGAAAAACCCTTTTAACTGTCAACTCGGTTGCAGACTCGCAAGTTTAACTGAGTTCACCAAGTTCAATACGTATTTACTGAGTTTACTCCAAAAATGAGTTTGCTTCAGAGTCAACCGATCCAAGGTAAGTAAGAACGTAAAATTGGACGAGTTAATAAGTTAACTCCCGAATTTGATAACCATGGTTACAGGTACCCCGCGCTGAGACCAAGACTTATAACCTAGACCAAACTAGACCGAGACCAAGATATAGACTGAATTTGAGACATGAAGCAACACGAAGATCATGATAGACTAAGAAGTAGGAGTTGAAGTTAGGGGTTCTATAGGGTCATTTCGACATTGTAAGAACATTTTAGCGCCCACCATGAGATCAGTGAAAACCCCTTAACAAAGTACATGGTTACGAAACGAAGCATGATGAACAATAGATGCCAGTACGAGGAACCCCATGATAACTATGTTGATTAGATGGAAATGATGATGAACTTGCAAAGAGAAATAGAAACACTAAAGAAAAAGATAGCGAAAGAAATTGATGCACTCAGATCTAAAAATGCAAGAATGAGGCAGAAGCTAGAAAGGAGTGGGATTATAACTCTGCAGACCGACACTGAACACAAAGATCCAACTTACTCCAATCTACCAACCATCCCAAAAGCTCAAGAGGTCGATAGTTTCCAAAATGCTCAATCATGGCCATAATTCGTTACGTACACTTTGAGTGCCTCTGGTCACCGACTTATTTAGATTTAAACCCCTTGAGTTCCAAGGAACCTTTCTTCATCAACTAAGATCCCATTAATTTTCCAACAATGAGAGCACGAGAGCACAAATTGATGAAGGTATCATTCAACTTTTCAACAAACGTTGAAGTATACATCTCTTTTTCAGAGTTGCTAATGCTAATAGTGACATTGTTCAACAAAAGAACACCTTGAACCAAGAAATCTAGACTCGAGAAGCTAGAACCAACCTTTGGAGTTGGATGACCTTCTGGAAGACGACTTATCAGAGTGTTGTTTGGAAGACTTGGACTTATCCTTGTCCCGCTTGTTCTTCCTTGGCTCTTGCGAAGGGAAAAGATCGACTAGAGGAACAATTTATATAGGAGGAACAACCTTCGTAACATCCTTGACCTTTTTGGCTGACACAAATTGTTTCTTCAAGTCTAAATCCTTGCAGAGTATTTTACTGCCTGAGAATTCATTGACGCAATTATATCCACCAAGAAAATAAACTCAACCGAGTTAAAACCAAAACTTTAAATACAAGTGTAAAACATATCGTCAATATAATGAGCGTGATGAAGGGACATGTATATGCCGAGAAGTTTTCGTGTAGGAATTTTGTGTGGGAAATGGTCCAAAACAACTAAGGTCTTCAAATCCTCACTATTCATACATGACCTCGACCATATGTGATATCACACGAGGTCCTTAGTCCAATATAAAAGGAACTTAAGGTTTTTTCCTTTATAAAAATAAGGTCGGCCCTCTTTCTCAATCAAGACTTTTACAAAATCTCCCTTAAATTTTGTGTGCGATGAAGTAAAAGAACCTTGAAGGAAAGTTCTTGACTAACCAACTAACAACCACCACACCATGCACGATCACTGGGCCTTGTACTATAGTAATGGAGAAAGACTTAAGATGTTGCCCTCAAACACAACACTAAACACAAAATCTGAAAGGCTTACAACAACACCCAACTATTTAGACGCAATTGTGTAGGAGCAACATTTAACACCCAACAAACCCCATGGTGAATCATCTAAAGGGAATTGAACATGAACGTCCGTTATTAAACCCGAAAAAAAGAAGAAAAAATCTATATTCGAATCATTCTAATGACAACAAACATTGTCGGTTTATGAACATCGATGAAAGGAAATGATGTCGTTAGGAGTTTCAGGCTTCAAAATATCGACATTTTCAACAATGACCATAACAATGAAAACCACATATACTTCCAAAATATTCTCGTACTTGAGAATCAACCCACGCGTAGTCATACATTACAGGGGATCATTCTTGGCTACTCCTTGAACATCCTCTACTTATGAGGACAACCCATAACTATCATCACAAACCTCTCCGACACCAGGAAACCCTCGGCTAACCTCGACAGAATCACTAGAACTACTAGACCCTTCGCCTACAAGACTAATAAACTCAACATCACCAAAAAATGCTATTTTCAGCAAAGTCTCCCACTCAGCCGATGACCCCGATGATGAATAAGTGTTAGAAGAAAATGATGACATTATTTACCTAAAAGGAAACGATAAGAAAAATATGCAGAGAGGTATTATTGTGGACAAATATACAATAAATGGTAGCAACCCAAATGACCCACAAGGTCCACTATATATAGACATGACAAGTCGTGAAGCAAATGGAACATCACATCCATCCTAACTATCAAATCCTTTTATCCCAACAACTACGATCTCAAAAAAATTCACATCTCTATCATGTGCGCTTCCCAATGCACCCTTCACCTTATAGACTCTTCGAATGTTTTGCTCTCCTCGAACCTGCGGGCAAGTATACCACTCAGAACGGATAGTATCCTGACAAAGAAAATAATTTTTTTTCGAAGGCCCTTTAGGTTAGCCCACTAGAGCCTTGGGTCCAATGTACTACCTAGGACCGAGAAGAGGGTCATTCAAGAATAGACGAAGTCATCTCCAACATCAACATACATCTTAACTAAATAAATCCTACTATCCTTAAGCGAGGTGGACGTGTGTCACAATCCTTACATGCTTGACTAACACATACCCCATAAATAATTAAGCATGATTAAGCAGACGTATTATGTCTAAACATGTTCTAAAAATGCAATTAGGATCCACTTGGATCTTCCGTAGAGTTTCGTACATGTATGGACGGATAAAATTGTATTATAAAAAAGGAAGTACTCCGAGATAAAAACACTCGTCAATGATTCCTTAAAAATACCTAGTTTTAAACATCAAACTTACACTAACTTAAGCGTCAGACTGATTGCAAGTACCCTATATTGAGACCAAGACTTACAATCGAGACCAAAGATCAATATCAACCAAACATTAAGAGTTGAAGTTAATGATCCTATAGATCATTTGAGCCTAACAATAAGATATTATTGGATTAGTCTCCCATGGCACAAACGTTTTCAAAAAATATATTAAGACAATTTTAACATTTCTTTACGAGTTTTACATGTTGATAAATATAAAATATTTCTAGGGCATGTATGCATGAGAGAGAAAGAGAGGTTGATGGAGGTGAAATTACGTAGGTGATTTTGTTGTTGTTGTGAATTTAGGAGGAACTTTGGCATGTATATTAGTCAAACAATGTAATATGATGGTACTACGTGGTCCCCTTGGCATTATCCTGAACAAGGTTATATTTGTTGTTGAAGGAGAACTGAAAGATGAGTAGGAAAGTAAAATTAAAGAAAGATTAACGTGAAGGCCAAAATTGTTTTAGATCCATCATTAAATAAAACTCCATTGCTTCGTAGATATCTATTTTTATGTAAGCACATAATGGAACTTCTTGTTTGTGTTTGTTTTGCATTAAAAGGCATTATATACGTCAAATAGTATGGTTTACCACGAAAACGCGGACAAATCAGTTTAGCTTTTTTAAATTGTGTTGGTTTTTAACTTTATATTTATTTAAAGTCAAAAATATTATTCATACGAAATTCCTACAATACTTTAATTAATTCTCTGCATATATATATATATATATATTTTTTTTTTTTTTTTTTTTTTATTTTT
>Ga0123341_1003761_pt1 | contig 13132 bp, 9 predicted proteins | sample Turbeapinknodule_FD_89959 | JGI IMG/M metagenome (GOLD analysis project Ga0123341, IMG submission 89959) | Root nodule microbial communities of legume samples collected from Mexico - Turtle bean Mexico pink nodule | ecosystem: Host-associated > Plants > Roots > Nodule | place: Mexico: Nepantla... | reverse complement strand
GATGAAACCTAATCCCTATTTTTCCAATTGAAACAATTAATTCTTTGTCTGTTTTCTTATTGATCATCGCCAACACAACCACTTTCAATACACTTTTAATTGTTTTGTTCTATATTTAGCGATAATTGTACTTGATAATTTACTGTTCCTTGTGGGATCGATATCCGTCCTTAGGGACAATTATTACTTTTGACAAACGCGGTGCACTTTCCGTAAAAAGTCATCAAGTTTTTGCTCCATGAGTTGTTGCATGGTGACGTTGTCCCCTCCTGAGGGCACAGCAGATCCTTGCATCGTGCTTCTCATATTGTTGGTGGCTCTCAACACAATTGTGAGTGGGACCTAGTTTTATCGGGCCCCACAGTGGGCGCCAAATGCTCTCGTCAGTTGACTCGGTTGTCGGTTGACTCAAACAATAGTCTCTCGCCCCGTTTGTCTCTGTCTGGAATCGAACTTCGTTAGGTAGAAGAACGCTTCACCTGTAAAGACAAAGGGCGCCCTTACGGCCGTTTACACTCCGATGCTCAAGTCAGTAAGGGCTAGAAAATAGTAATGTGTGTAAAGTAGTTTCAGTCTTAGAAACGACGTACCTTGCTAGGGTTCTTACCACCCTATTTATAGGTTGTATCTAAGGTTACTTCTGTGATGTCATGTCTCTTAGTGAGCTTAGGGTTCCTGGGAGAATTTCCTTGCGCAGCTATTACACAATCTCAGTGTAATCTGGCGCATAGGACTTCCATTTTATGGAGTGCATAGATCTAACAACGTAGCCGCCAAGGTACCTACTCATGTATCAGCGCTACGACATCATTTGTTCTGTAGGTGCCCTAAGTATTCACGTGTCGTGCATGCAGTCTTCCCCTGGAAACCTAACCCTACCGGGCCTTAGCGCCTCTAAGGAACACTTGCTTGTGTCGTACCTGAATGTACCATACACACCTCATGCATGATCCTCTCGTGACTTAGGTCTTTTCTAGTGTCTGGGTGTTAAGTCATGTTAATTCATATAGTCTGTGGGGCCCAACTTACGTGGCCCACTATCGCTATCAATCCACCGATGTCCGATGTCCAATGTCTTTCTCTGGTGCCGATGACTGAGGTTTGGCCTGTACAGGTAATATAAATGAGTTGAATTGTATTTGAATAGTTTGTTGAAGTACATAAAATGTGATGTTTGATGAGAATTGGTTGTTTGGTTTTAGATGATGATTGATTTAGAGAGCATATATGAGTGAGAACTGTCAATTGAATGTGTAGATTTATAAAACTATAAGTTGAATGAAATTTTAGTTCATAAATATAACAGGTAAAAAATGGTTTATGCATATTTTTCTGCATATCTTGCTCAGGTGAGATAGTTCTCACTTAAGCGAGAATAAAATGAAAAGATGGGGTATTCTCGGGTCCACTTTTCACCCAAGCAAGAAGAAATCTAGCTCGGGCGAAACTTGAGTTGAAATTTTGGATGCTCTTGGGTTCAATCTCGCTCAAGCAAGAAAATTTTCGCTTGAGCGAGACCCATTCTTGCTCAAGCAAGATGATTTTCGCTCAAGCTAAACTCTGTATAAAAAAAATTAAAACTGAAATTTTTACCTTTGCTTTTAAAAGGTTACTTTATTTCTCTTCAAAGCTAATGGAATCATATAGATGAAGTTATTTAGGTGGTGAGAGTCGAAGGAGGTTCATATGAATAGGTAAGTTGTTTGAAAGATAACTAACTTGATATGTTATACGAGTTAACCCTGTCATACTAAGAGAGAGATGATATTTAAATTATTTATGCGCATAACTGTGTGAATTTCATAGTGAGATAGTATGACAAGTGCAGGTATCTGAGTCTAAGTTAATGCACGAGTTTTTCGGAAGTAGAATCAAGTGTCTAAGTGTTGTGAGTTAGTAGAAGTCTGATATCAGAAAGATGAATTGTGAATTTGGATAGACACTTGATGATTATGTAGAACTGCATGAGAATTGATAGTTTTACGTGAATATTTAAAGTTATATTTATATTATAAATTTTAAAAATAGCTAGCTTACCCTTGCTTTGTTTTGTGGTTGTTTTCTTTAATGTGTGATGATTGTGTATTTACACGGGAGCAGATGATGGTATAGGTAATAGAACTCCTTAATGAGAAGTTGGATGATGAAATGTTTATTTTCTTTTAAATATTTATTTTAATTTTATGTAAATATTTAATCCATATGAAAAGAAATATATTTTAAAATACTATATAAAAAATTATAAACATGTTTATATTATATTTATATATTTATTTTAATATTTCATTCAATTATGATTATTAGATATAGAAAAAAAAATATAGGAATATTACTGTGACTGGCACATCTTCTATGGATTTATTGTAATTCCTTGAATTCATACCATATCTCCTAAAATGACTAGTTTAATCTTAATCTTCAAAATTTACATTTGTATATATTAATATAAAATTGTGGACTACAATTAAATTTATTAGTTGTGGGTTAAAATTGTTTACTTTTAAAAAACTAAAAAAATAGATATAACTTAAATTATTATAAAAACTAAAATTATACATTATAAAAGTAGGCCCTAAGAGTGTATAAAAAACATTTTGCTCCCTTTTTTTCTTTGCCTCCCCGCTTAATCCATATCACACGGGATAATTATAGACAACAGTTCCTGATTTGGATTATATAAGTGCTTAGTGTTGAATCCAAGGAGACGAATAGACGAAATGCCACACTGAGGAAGCTTCATGAGAGAAAAAACCATTTTTTCTTCTTCTCATTCACGGAATAGATAAGAGAAAACGGAGAAATCTCACCCCACAAATTCTCAAACATCTTTGTACCCTTATATTCCATTCAGCATTGAGGAAAATAATAAAACATGAGAAATTGAGAGACAAATAAACAATGACAATAAATGTTCATAAAGTGTTATTAAGAAACATAAAAAGTAAACAGAGGTAAATGAAGTAAAATCCGCAAGAGGAGAAAATAGGAAATGGAACTGAACATGCTATATAACTGGGCTTCTGGTTCAGAGTGCGAGCAGTATTGGGTTGAAGTTCTCACTCTGATTTGCGAAGGAACAAAATGGGTGATAATGGTACGATTAGGAACGAATCATTTTAATAATTGCGTATGTTAAATGGTATTGCATTCTTTTGATTTTCATTGCAAACACAGATTCGCTCTCGCAATTCCTCGCATCTGCTGTCGACGCTGCTCAAAAGGCTGGTGAGGTCGTTCCCCACTCCAATCTCTCTCACACTCTTGGTTTGTCTCTTTAGTTTCATCTCTTTTTGAACATCAAATACGATTTTCATTGCAGATTATTCGCAAAGGTTTCTATCAGACCAAGAACGTGCAGCACAAAGGACAGGTTTCTGCCTTGCCTTCATTTCTAACTTGGAAATTTCCACTGTAAGTAGACGATCAAAGGTACAATAATAACTCTTTTTACCTTTATTAGGTTGATTTGGTCACTGAAACTGATAAAGCATGTGAAGATCTCATATTTAATCATCTCAAGCAACTTTACCCCTCTCACAAGGTTCATTCACCTCTCCCTCAACTTTACACCTAATCATTTTTTAGTTGGCCTTGCACTCTATATCTTCTCAACGTCATTGTGATTTCTTTTCCTTTTTAGTTCATTGGGGAAGAAACCACAGCTGCTGGTGGCAATGCAGAACTGACTGATGAACCCACATGGATAGTTGACCCTCTCGATGGAACTACTAATTTTGTTCATGGGTAAATATTGCTTTGATGTTTTAACTGATACATTGGCTTTTCCATATGGACTGATTATACTTCTGCCTTTTTAGGTTCCCTTTTGTTTGTGTATCCATCGGTCTTACAATTGGAAAAATTCCTACAGTTGGTGTTGTTTACAATCCTATCATTAATGAGGTGAGAACCTTTCTTTGGAACCACTGTCTGACCACACCGCCATTCCAAATTTCCTGACGTTTGAAGCATATGTATTATTCAATGGTAAACGTTATTATAATTAAACGAATCCTATCTTCTATTGGATTTTTCATATATCGTGTAGATTTTGGTATCTTTCTCTTCTTTGAGATTAAACAGGTAGAATCATATTAAAAAAGATAGACCCAAAATTTTCAAATAATATGATCATGTGAAGGTTCAACATGAGGGAATAGTTATTGTTTTTATTTTTGGTTACCATGAAAATTCAGATTGTTGGACAAAGCTTTCAATCAATATGTTCTCTTCTGTTATAAATAGTATTTCAATGACTTTAACGTATTTGTAATGGTTCGTTGAGGACTAGTGACATTGAAGTAATTGATTTAGGAACCAAAATCTATAACTTACTTTCTATTACTAATATTGGTATTGGTATGGAGAGGTTAATTGTTTTTGTTAAAGATACACACCGACTATATATATGACTAAATTATAATATATAAATGGAAGCAAATCTTAGTTACAAATTGATTTTAAGAGTTTTTATTTGTTTTCCCCCCTTCCTTGCTATGAAAACTGAAGTTTTAGAATGGCACATGTAGCTTTTCACTGGAATCCGTGGAAAAGGTGCTTTTCTGAACGGAAAGCCTATAAAAGGTGGATCTTCTGATCTCTGTCTTTTGATTGTTATCGTTAATGGAGTATAGTTACCTCATGGATATTGCCTTGAATTTTTCAGTATCATCACAAACTGAACTAATGAGCGCTCTTCTCGCCACAGAGGTATTTCAAGTTTGTTAGAGTTGATTTTGTGAAAGTTTTGCATTTATCCTTTTTCTAAGGATCAATGGTATGTGTTCTGTTCCACTCGCTATCCTTAATGAGAAACATTCAGTTGGGATAATTATTTGCTCCTGCATATCAATGTCAAATAGCCCTGCAGTTCTTTTGGTTAATAAAAAAAAACTGCAGACTGCATTCTGTCTGTTATTTGGTCTAAGCACCTATGCGAGCATGCATGTATGTATGTGTGTGTGCCATTACGTGTCAATCTTTATCTACACATTTGTATTCTCTTTTCAGTACCTTGCATCTGCGTCATGAGCTGTGTTAGAGGATCCATATAAAGCATGATACTCTCCTTTTATTTTCCAAATAGATTTGTAACCTGACCATTTTGAATTTATAAATGCTGTATGCTCCTCGGTCTTTATGTGTTGCTCTGGTTATGTTTCTTTTTCTACTTGCCTCTCAAGTACTTCAAATTATAAACAAATGCCTCGTATGTACATTTCAAAGCCTTTCTATTTGTGAACTTGTGCAAACCTAGAAGGTACAAAATCTAAACATTTCCATCTATTTTGGTAATCACTGAGACACGATGAAGAAAATATAAGAAAGTAACATAGGAATTAAAATTTGTCTTTTTTGGGAGTTACATTGTAGAAACTGCAAATATGATCATTTAGCAGATTTTGATGTCAATGTCATTGCTAAGTTTGCTTTAAATTGTATTCCAGGTAACCCATTCATGATCTCATATATTATTGCCATCTATTGTGCAAAAAGAGTTGTATCCTCCCCAGCGACTTTCACCTTTTGTCCCTGCACATTTTTATTTAATTGCATGCAATTCCAGTCCTCGAGTATAAAAGTTATCATATTTTTGGGATACTAACGTGAAAGGGATGACTCAAACATGTGTCAGTTCCCTGTAATGTTTTAAATCAAGACAGATTTGAAATTCATTAAGTTTTATTTCTGAAAGTGCAGATTGGAACAAAACGTGACAATTTAACAGTAGATGTCTGTACAAATAGGATTAATAGCTTGCTTTTCAAGGTAAAATGAGGTGTTCTTCTTATTCAAATCAATCGGACTAAAGCTTGATATTGTTACATCATTATAACCATGCCTTTAATCTGATTAGGTGAGATCACTCAGGATGACTGGTTCCTGTGCCTTAAACCTTTGCGGTATTGCATGTGGAAGGCTGGATGTATTCTTTGAACTTGGCTTTGGAGGTCCTTGGTAGGAATTTTAACATCCCTCACAAATGGTGGGTATTATGATAATATGATCTGTTCCTAGATTAACAGTCTCTTCCTTCTTATTAGGGATGTGGCAGGCGGTGCGGTCATTGTTAGAGAAGCTGGAGGTGTTATATTTGATCCGTAAGTTCTGTAATTTGATTCTCTTGTTCTCTGTTCTAGACTGTTTGCACTGTTAGATGGGTAAGCTATTTTATTACTTGCATTAATCTTCATCTTGTGGGCATTTATGTTGTTATGGTTGGATGTACATACAATATGGGAAGTCCTTTCTATTCATTCGGAAGTATAAAAACAAACTTGGATGCATATGCTTGAAAGATTGTGTCAAGATCTGATGGTTCATTTGCTTCAGGTCTGGGGCTGATTTTGACATCACATCTCAGAGAGTAGCTGCTTCCAACCCTTTCTTGAAGGATGCCCTTGTTGATGTTGTGCGCCAAAACCTGTGAGAAACCTGCAATTAATAAATGAGACCGGAGAAATTTAGTCAGCCTTATCTTAGTTCGTTTCCCTTTTGTTAAAATGCTTTGTAGTGTGGATGCGTGACTTCAATCATTTTTCTAATTCTTGTATAACCTTACCAAAATTTTAGTATTCTATTCTCTAATTCAAAAATGTCAGATAGTTTAACCGTGCAACTTAATTTAGAATAATGCCATCTCATTGCCTATGCCGATCCTAAGAAACTTTCAACTTGATTATATTCTGTTTGTTCTCATCTTAACTCCTTTTGGATTTCATTTTTTTTAATTATTAGACGGCTGAGTCTTTTGGTAGTTGGTATATTTTAGGTAGTTGTATAGTCATAAAAATAATAAAAATTGACAGAAATTTGAGAAAATTGCAAGTGGTAAGTTATCTACTATTATAAAGTAAGTTGGCGTGCGTATCTACATCCGGCTGGACCGTGTTTGGTTTACATTTTCATAACATATGAACAACTGTGATTATATAAAATATAAAATGATTGGTCTAGTCTTGTGTCGAGAGAAGAACAGAGAATTATAAAAATCCATTATTCTTGGTGGATGTTGAGGGAAATTGGAGAACCCAATGCTTTGCTTTTAGTCTGACCAAGTCTATTCAAATTCAGGACGAGTCAATGATTGTGCCCCTAAATGTAATGTATTCAAGGAATCTGAGCTGTGTGCTTTAACGTTGAACTGCTACTTATTACTATAATTGAATCTTAGCCAATTTTTAATAAAATTGAATCAAATGAGTTGTTTCAATCAGAAAGAAAGAGCTTTATATTTTTCGCTTCGGTCATTTCTTATTATTTTATTATTTTGTTCAGTTGCATTTCTGAATCTTTATGAATTTATTGAATAGCAATCCAATTATAGACTGAGTTCCTATGGTATAATCTGGGACTTAAAGTGTGTTTTACATATTAATAGTTTATTTTCAAGAATGTAAACATGGAAATGTTCTTTCATGCTTCGAAAAACTATTCTTAATTATTATTGATTCATATAACTCTCAATTTTAGCATATTTTTTCTACATTTCCATTCCCAAAAGAGGGTTGTGAAAGTGCTATTCTCACACAAATATGAAAAGTGGGATGTTCGTATTATTATGTCGAACACGTGTAACTTCCATTTTTACTTATATTTTATTTAAATTATTTTAAATTTTAAAAACTGTTTTAAAGAATATCAGAATGTAACCAATGATACTGTTAAATATCCTTCTTTGGCGTCGCCAGAAGCCGAAGAAAGAAAGAAAGAGGTTGCTCCCGTGGAACGCAAAAGATATTTGAAACTCAAGATATGTAGAAGGAGTAAGACACAGGTAAGAAGTAATTAATCATAAATACAAATATGAAGTAACAGAAACCGATACAACCTAAGTGCAGTAACAGTATAAATAAAACAAGAACCTGAAAGTCACTTTCCTATGAAAGAATAACCTCAAAACTGAGAGTCTAAGCAGCTGGAGTACTCCCAAATACCCTCAACATTATACAAAGGAGTCCAACGACAAAACACACACCGGTAGAAGTAGTAAGAGGCATAAAATCACAAAACAAACCAATATCTATCTGGCTACATATCCTACGCCTGCTGTGGCCTAGAACCAAACCCATTAACACCATTTTCTCCGTGTGGCAACTTGTTCTCTGACCTTCTCCTCTTCAACACTATGATCCATGTGAAAGCTTCCAAAAACACAGCAATGCCACCCAATGCTCCAATAATACCAATGTACGCATGCTTCCAGTTATTGTAGCGATTCCCTACGTAATTTTCCAAGGTGTCGAACCCTTCGAAAACGTTGGCGATACTGAGGGATATGGTGGCGTATCCGACCAAGTAGTGGTAGGCATTCCAGTACACTCTGAATTTATGGTCCTTGTTGGGCCTCAAGAACAGCGCAAACACCTGCATCCAATTATACCACATGTAGCTTTCTATCAGTACCATCACACACTAGTATAGCATCACAGAAAGGACACGACTTAAGCATATATTGCTTAAGGGTGTCATAACATGAAAACCTCGTACCTGAAGAGTTCCAAGGCAGACGAGGACAATAGCAATCGTTCTGTGAGTGTCGTATTCAACACCCTCGGAGTCACTGCCGAGTTTGAGACCGGTTCCGAATCCGGAAATACCTACTATGTATGCAGAGGCTTGGCAAGTGATGTGAAGATAAAACCAAGCAGGGTCTGCAGATTTGAACACCTTCAAGTACCTCGCGATTATGGCACCCGTTGGCATCAATATGCCCCAGCTCACCGCATTCAGCACTCCATGGGTCTGAAATTAATAATCTCCACACTCAATACATCTCTACTCAAACACCAAAATAAACTTCTGAGCCTATTTGATTCCCTCTCGCTCTCTTGTTTTGAAAAACTGTTTTCTAAAACAATTCTATACAATTAATTTCTTATCCAAGATCTACTATGATTTGAAAATTGTTAAGAAAACAAAAACAATTGAGAGATGTTGTTACATCCTCTCCTGTTTTCTTCAAGTTTTGTGTTCAAATGCTCAAAAACAAAATTTAAGAAAACAGAATTGACATATTCACCAGACAAACACTTTCAAATATACCCTCTATTGAAATAAACTTAAGAAACAGATAATTGCGCTTGAAAGCATGTATTTTTTAATAGATGGACACTAAAGGAGTCATGTCATTGTGATGCATGATATGATCGAAAACATTAAGCAAAGACTGGTGATTACGTTTCTTCTTTTTTGGCGTGAATTCCCATTTGTCTGAGTGGAGGAACCGGAAAGAAGATTCAACGTTTCCTTGGAGTTTTGGTGGGAAGTCTCGTGGCTATGCTCTTGAGGGGTAGTGCCAGAGAGAGGTCCATCCTGCCAGACGTGGACGAAGGAGGTGGTGTCGTTGGGAAGTGTGAGAGTGGCGAAAATGGTGACCTCGTTGTTCACAAAGGTGGCACTCAACCCCGACACCGGATAACTGATTGCCCCCTCTTCCAACTGCGTCCTGGTGCTCACTATGTTGGAGGTATAGACCCTTGGGCTTCCATTTGACTGAGGAATGGCCACCAGGGCCTGGGCTCCAATCATGGCTGGTTCCAGAGTGTTGGTGGGATTGATGGCCCATGCCACCCACCTGTTTGTTGTGGTGATTCCTGCGTGTACGAATGCTATCTCCAACTTCCCACTCGCCTGGTCGTATGTCCAGTGCAGGTACGCTGTCAACTGTGGAAGATCACGACATGTGGCAAACAACCTGTTAGAGAATGTTTGGCTTCCACACGTCTGGGCCGAGGATGTCACAACCACGCTACTCAAAACACACAAGGCCAACACCAGCCTCAACATGTTGCCCATCAACATGTCTGGTCGTGTAATCTATCTTAATTGCTGCCAATCTGTGAATGACTTGACAAGTTGAGAAAGTGTATCAACGAATTTGGTACCAAATGGGTTTTGAGAATTGAAAAGAAAATTTGTTTCTTGTGATGCAAACAACAGCTTTGAGGTGGAGCAGGTAGTGGAGATGATGGGTTGAGGGAGATGGAAAAGGAGGGGTGAGTTTATTTATAAGATAAGAGTTGGTGGGTTTTGGCAGTTGAGTTGTTTAATGTGCAAGAATTACAATGTGGAAGGACGGAAGGTAGAAATTAAAAAAGAGTTTGAATAGGTTTTTATAATGTTGAAGTTATTGACAAATTAAACAGTAGATAAATTAATCAGGAAATCTTCCTTCCAAAGCAATCATAAGAATTAACTATCCCTTTTGGGAAGCTTCCTTTCCGTGTTAAGGTTAAGGTGGTTTGATTTTTTCCACCAAGAATGCTTCCCAAGTTTAGCTCTGCATCTATCGTTTTCTGATCACTAAGCTTATACATCAATTTAACAAGCTCCATCATGAGTGGAGCCTGCATGTAGAAGAGGACCACTCTTTCCACCCCAACGTGCCAGAGTAGTTGCACGACGTGACTCCATAGATACCTTTTTCTTTTGTTGCATTTAGTTTAAATAATTGTTTCCAAATATTATTTTTTTTATACTGGATTCTTAATTAAACTTTTCAAATTTAATTCTTATAGTCAACTCTTCATTAAACTTTGGAAAACATTTAAGGATTTTGTCGTTTTTATACGAAACACTACACCAAAATACTAAGGCCCGATTTTCTTTTAAGGATTTGTTGAATGAAAATAAAGTCTCGCATATGATTGTCGAAGCACCCTACAAGTTCGTACGTCACATACAGAAAAAGAAAAAAAAAATGAATAGTACATATATATAAGTAGATATTGCTACTACTGTTCAATAAATACATCACAGTTGAGAAAACTATATGGATGGAAATGAAAATTTGGAGTAGTTTGGGAGAGATCAAACTCGAAAGAGTTTATAAGAACTTACGCTCAATTAGTTAAGTAGTAGTTTTTTCATATGATGGTTGAAAAAGAATTTTTTACCAGTTAAATTAAATTAATTTTGATATTAAATTTAAGAAAAAAAATCAAGAAGTTGAACTCCCACTAGATAAGTATTTCATTACTAGGGAGAAATTAGGTTTACGGTTACTCATATTTTTCGTGGAGAGAACGCGTCTGCTGATAAATTAGCTAATTTATGATTTATTCATAAAGAATCTTTTTATTGGTATAATAGGCTTTCATCTAGTTTATTCTTATAATTATTTATGAATAGATATAGTCTACCTATGTATCGTTTAACATATAGGTTTTTGTCTAGTCCCCTATATTTTTGTATTTTTTTTAATAATAATTTTTTCATGTGATGGCAAATGATTGTTGTTACTTGAGTATCAGTCTAGCTGAAATCTCAAGTTGCATAATGATACCTAACATAAAAGTTTTTATTTAAAAAAAAAAAACTCTCACTAGACAGGATTAAGACAATATTTGTAGCTTAACACGAGCGAAAACAACTCCTAATATATAGATTAATAATTTCTAAATAATACTTTCCATTCATAATAAACTATAAATTTAAATACAAAAATAGATTAAAATTTTCTGGAGAAATTTGTCGATTTACAAAAAAATCTAGTTCTATTATAAACTAAACATTTTTTTCTTTATTATAACTCTTTTAGGTATTATTATTAAGGGAAAATTTGTTTTAGTTATTATTTGTTTTGAAGTTTAGAGTTCTTTTATGCTTGAAAAGTGTTGTTCCCGTCGGTTGACCTAAAACGTCTTCGTGCGTCCACGAAGATCTTGCGTCCAAGAATCCCTCCGTCCCTACGTGCCTTTCCTCCTATGGAATCACCTGAAAACAAAGAGACAAAGGGCGCCCTTGCGGTCGTTTGCACTCTGACACTCAAGTCAAACTCTAGGGCAAAGAAACACCAAAAAACTCTAACTCTGAGAGCTTTTGTGTGTGTGTATTCTCTCTGTGTGTTACTTGCATTAGAATTGTGTACCTTGTTGTGTTGGTTGTTACCCTTTATATACTTTAGTGTTTCTACCCCTTTCGCTAACTGTAACTTAGGCTTACTGTAGGTGCGTCTTAGCGTCACTATCACCCACTCTGAGGGCCATCTAGGTGCGTAAGACTCCCTTCCCGGAGTGCAACCTTCACGGGATGACCACTTGGGTGCCAACTCATGCACCCAATCTCTGGGCCATCCGCCCTGGGAGTGCCTTTAGCTACTCACATGCCATGCATGCAGATCACCCCTGGAACGTGACCCTTACGAGTCGTCTCTTTCCCAGTGGCTCTTTGATTGTGGCACACCCTACCGCGTCGTCCACACCCCATGCATGGGGGCTCGGTGATCTAGGCCTCTCCCTTACTGAGTGTGGCTTGGAAACCACCTTTTTCGACCCATCTTTACTGTTTGGGGTTACCAAGGTCCGAGGCCTCCATGCCCTACACCTTGATGCTGCCCCCTCCTCGGCTACCCTCACTCGTGTGTTTCGCGAGACACTAGCCTGTCCTCCCAGCCTCCCCGTGGACCCAGCCTTTGGGGCCCCACCGTAACTGCGGTCAACGCCGAGGTCCGAGGATCGTCCGGCACAAGTGTCTTGAAGAATTAAAGAAAATGTGTCTTGAAAGATTAAAGGAAGAAGATTTATATAAAATGTCTTTCACATCAACTCCTAAAATTATATTGGTATACCAGAATCTTAAACCACTTTCTTTTTATTTTATTTTTCACACACTTTGATTTTCATAATTTCTTATATATTTCAAAATTATATTTCATTTATATCCTTAAAATGAATTGAAATAATTAAAAATAATATATATTAAAAAATGTATATTTATAATATAATTTACGTATTTAAAAAATACTTCTTTCTATCATAAAACCTAATTGTATAAAAATAGGCATTTATCTTATACATAAAATAAAATACTAGTTAGGTAAATATCTTCATCATTATTGAGTTTTGAAATATAAATTTAATGTTTTTTTAGGTGATGTATTATTACGTGCAGAATTTGGGAATCTGCTGAAGAAACAGGCACACTAAAGTGAAGTGGTCATTAGCAATAGAAAATTCTTAAGAATGAGTCTACGAAGCAATTGAAATTGAAGAATTATGATTACATGGTTTAAGAATTGGAATCCAATTTGGTATGTTGGTAGCACTATTGTGTTGAAGATCTTTATTGATTGTTGTGTTGGAGATCTCGTACCTTTTTTGATAAATAAGTATATTTTGTAGTATATGAT
>Ga0123341_1003759_pt1 | contig 13135 bp, 7 predicted proteins | sample Turbeapinknodule_FD_89959 | JGI IMG/M metagenome (GOLD analysis project Ga0123341, IMG submission 89959) | Root nodule microbial communities of legume samples collected from Mexico - Turtle bean Mexico pink nodule | ecosystem: Host-associated > Plants > Roots > Nodule | place: Mexico: Nepantla... | reverse complement strand
TAATAATATTAAAAAAATTAACCATAACGAGTGACCTTTTCTTTTTTATCTTTATTCATGTATTTATTTATTTTAAATTAAGCATGGTTTATCTCTTACAATCAGTTTTTCTCTATTTTAAAATTTAAATACTTTACCAATGATTAAAGGAATATAGTATCGCAATATAAATCTTTATTCCCAAATATAAATTATAATTTATATACACAAACAAATAGGTGTCTATTTTAAAATCTAATTATATATATTTGTATATTTCAAATATTTATTTGTTAAACCCTAATTCTTAAGATTGTGTGAGCGCTGCATCCTTGTTTTGTGCACTCAGCTCCTCTCTCAACCTCTCAACCGCAGCAGCTACAACAATGGTGAAACACTACAGACCCCCGGTGAGTACTGCTTGCGCGTTTCGCTTTCGCTTTCTCTATTTGTTTATGCCTTCATCTAATGTATTCTTCTCCTTTTTAGCATAACTTTCTTAATTTGCTTCTCGTTTCGTAATTTGTTTCGTGGCTTGTGTTTTTTTTCTTTTTCGGTGATACCCATGATGTGATTGTTGTTTCGGTGTGAGAAAATTTGGAATCCGTAATACTTCAGTTGTAGCTATTCATTTACAGTAACAAATTTATGTAAAAAAGTTAACATTTTTCTTGTTTTTCTGGTTAAGGGCCTTTGTTTCGAGATGTAATATCAGGACTCGTATTTCGATGAATGAGTGGTAGTAGATAGTTGCTGTACAAAATAACTTTCATTCCCCGAAAAATATAATACATATACGTTTTTTCCTTAAGAATAAGAAGCAAGGAAAGCATGAACATTTTATATTCCCAGGAATCAACAATTCCTGAGAATATTTATCCAAAACTTGTACCAAAATCAAGAATGTAGCAGCGGTAAAAGCTTATTGTTGTTGTTTTGTCTTGCAGGGGAAGAAAAAGGAGGGAAATGCTGCTAAGTTTGTCATCAGGTCACAGGCACTCAAGCAGCTTCAAATCAGTCTACCCCTTTTCAGGTACTATACAGAAAGAAAAACATGCCCTTGTGTATATTAATTTAACTTGCTCTTGTTGGATGAACTTTGTCCTTCAATACTTTGGAGGAGAAGGATGCTGCCTTTCAGATGAAAATCACTTGTCTGGATCTTGTCTGGATAATTTATATCTTCTATCCTTACAGATCTGATATCATTGGAATTTGCATCTTTAGTAATTGTGAAACATTTTGGAAAAGAAGATTTGATAAAGACTTTGATTCTAATACTGGCTTTTATAAATTTTAGGAAACTATGTATTTTGAAAGGTGTAACCCCCCGAGAGCCTAAGAAGAAGTTCAAGGGAACTCATCAGACTTATTACCATGTGAAAGATATTGCCTTCCTTCATCATGAGCCTTTGGTTGAAATACATAGAGCTATAAGAGTGCATGAGAGAAAGATAAAGAAAGCTGAGGCAAAGAAAAACCTTGAACGTGCAAACAGGCTGCGGGAGAAAACGCCCAAACCCAAGATAGATAGGATTATACGGCAGAGGTTTGTTTGATTTTGTTAATTTTAATTTATATATGGTAACTGGTGATGAATTTCCTTCTTAATTAATTTTTTTTGTGAATTATAGGTACCCGAGGTTTGTGGATGCCCTTGGAGAATTGGATGATTGCCTTACAATGGTGCACCTTTTTGCAGCACTACCTGCATCGGAGAGTAAAAAAATTGATGTTGAGTGTGTCCATAAATGTCGAAGGTACGAACTTGGAATATTGAAAAGCAAAGGATTAATATATAATGAGGAAAGCAGCCTCTGTGGCTTTATTTTTCCTTTGAAAATAAGCAGTTAAAAGATACGAGGAATAGATTCTGCTAAATGTCTTCAGTGTGTTCTTGCATTTTATGCTTACAGGATTTTTATCTTCTGTGTTTATTCTCATTGCTTACTGGTTTGGCAGATTGGCACATGAATGGCAAGCATTCATATCTCGAACTCATAAGTTAAGAAAAACATTTGTATCTGTGAAAGGCATATACTACCAGGTACCAATTTTGGCAGTTATCAATGTTCATTAGTCTTAATTGTATGTTATGTATTGATGTTGTTATTTGTGCAGGCTGAGGTCGAGGGTCAGATGATAACATGGTTAACTCCTCATTCACTACAACAGGTTGTAACTGATGATGTTGACGTCGTTACCATGCTAAACTTTCTGCAATTATATGAGGTTAGTTACATATTCTTTTTTACATATTTCTTGTCATTCCAATTAACAGGATTAAAGGTCTGTATATTTTAATCATGTAATATTTAATTTAAATAAGTTTTGGTGTTGTGTCAGCATCATGCGCTAACCAAAACCAAATTTAGCTATCTGGACATGCTTCTCGTAAGCCTTTATAGTCATCCATATATTTGTTATACTGACTTTTATTAATTTCTTAATCTTCTATATCGACGCAGCCTCTTCTTAGTTTTGTCAATTTTCGCCTCTATCATTCTATAAATTTGAAGTACCCCCCAATACTTGATCCTCGGCTGGAAGCTCTGGCTGCAGGTACCATTTTTCTCAACTTAAATGGAATTATGGAAAATTTTAATTAGTTATTTATTGTATCTGGTAATCAAATTTCTCTTCAAATCATGCAGATCTATATGCTCTGTCAAGGTATGTCAGTGCCAATACTGGACCTTCTGTTGTGAATTCTGAAGCTTCTCAAGCTGAATCAGAACAGTTGGAGACCAAGCAAAAAGAGGCAGAGACTGGAAAGGAAAAATCTGAACTAAGACTTGCTCAACTTCAGCATCAACTTCCTTCTAATGAACCTGGTGCTCTAATGCACCTTGTTGAGGAAGTTACTGGTGAAGACGAGGAGGATCAAAATACAAAAGAATGTAAAAAGCTCTTTAAAAATGTGAAATTCTTCCTAAGCAGGGAGGTAAGACCTTGTGATGGATTTAGCACCACTATTTAAATGTACATTCGGTCAATAGCTGGGAATTTGTGCTCATAGTACTAAATAACATTTCAATTTTTTTTCCCAAAAAATAAATAAAATAAATAGTACCCAAGAGATAGAAATTAGTGATGGTAATAATTGGGAGCATGTCTTGAGCAGTTAAACTAAGCTAATAACATGTAACACATAATGTATTTTCACTTTAAGAACGTAAGAACTATTGATGTGTTTGGATTGGAGTTAGGATAAATCATGTTGAAATCATCACAAAAGCAACAATTTGTTGCTTCAGAAAATCACTGAGTTCTGTGTTACCATACATACACTATAGGACCTTAGAACTTTGTGCCAATGGTCAAGATTAAAAGTTGGAATAACATGATCATTTAAAAGAGGCTCTAATAACATCAAATATATCCATTATTCTCTTTTCTTGCAACAACCAAGTTTCTCACTCGAGTAATTCCACACAGACATGCATATATTCACTTTTCGTAAAACAGTTGGGGAATATTGCCTCATCAAATAGAAGTTTGTCTTAGAACTTAAATGGCTATTGTTTTTTATTAGATGACAGTATGATGGGTAAATCTTGTCTTAATTAGGACAGTAAGGTTGTTGGCTCAAACTGTCTCAATCTTTAAGATTGAAATTTTGTTCTCAAGTTCCTTGGTTTGGTTCTTACTAGTGGACTTTCAGTGGACGAAAGTTATATGTTTGTACCCATTTCAAACCCTTGCTAAAGCGTCTCCTCTCTCCTAAACTTACCAAGACAGAGATTCTCTTAAAGAATTCGCTTTATTTTTGCTGGAAACAAAGGAGCTATTTCTTAAATACTTTGACATTTGTTACGATTTATAATGTGAATTTGTGTGCTGTGTTGCTTCTTGGACAATTTATATAATATTTTTTCTTATTAATATTTTTTAGATTGATCTCATATGATCCATGTATATGCATATAGCACAATACTTCTTATTGGACTTTGGTTCTAGATTGCTTGATTTTTAACTTCCGGTTTGAGTGTTTGGAAGTGGTTGTGTAGTTTTGACGTTGCCTGCATTTTGTTTTGGTCTAATTATTCAGGTACCAAGGGAATCATTGCTTTTTGTTATTCCTGCTTTTGGGGGCATAGTTTCTTGGGAGGGAGAAGGTGCACCTTTTGGGGAATCCGATCAGAGCATCACTCATCAGGTTTGTGATTAAGCTGCCATCTTCTAGGCGTCCTTATGTTTTATATTTCTTGCCTTCCTATTTTTAGGTTTGCTAAGCTACTACTTTCATATGTTTAGATTGTTGACAGGGAAACACAAGGACATAGGTTCCTCTCAAGAGATTACGTTCAACCACAGTGGGTATATGACTGTGTGAATGCACAAATTATTTTGCCAACTGATAATTATTTGGTGGGAAGGTAATTTCTAATCCAGTTTTGTTTCTTATAAAGCTTTTGTTTGGTGGTGATGGTAGTAATTTACAAATACAACTTCTCTCTAACAATGTATACAACTTTAATATTATTACCCGTCAGAAAACGAGTTTCTGTGTCTTTATGCTTCAGTAATCGAAGTTGTGTTATCTCTGCATCTTTTTGTTTTTTGGTCCATAGTGGAACCCTTATTGGTTGTAGTAATGGTCTTGGTAGGAATGTGCTATTTTATCTGTCTCTGGAAATTAAGTTTTCTCTACAAGGGATCATGATATCTTTCTGCGGAACCATGTTTATCTATGTTGGCATTCCATCTATTATCTGTCTGATGAATTTGATCCTAATTAAAATATTTATTATCTAAATTTGAAGAAGATAGAAACCACATATGCGTCTTTCTAATGTGTAGTCACACTCCCAGTTTCTGCCATAAACCTTGTGGATTTTGCAATTTGTAGTGTTTTATTTTCTTTAAATAGATAGGTCCCAACATATTTACGAGTGAATAGTTACTTTGAAGTTTCAAAATTATTCTTCTGCTAGAAGAAATTATGGGCAGGATTGCATTTTAGCCTCTATTTAATAGGAGTATACTAAAAAATGAATTTACTAGCTTGTAAGAGTGTCTATATGCTAGCATTATGTTTATTATTTGAATTATATTTTGCTAAAGTAGATAATTAAAAAGTGTCAAAGATCTCATGTTTAGAGACTAGAGTTGTCCTTTGATGCATATTTTTCAGGATGATAATGCTCTGACTGATGTTCTTGTTGGGTGGGGGTCTACAAATCAGATTTGGGATCTTTTTAGTCACAATCCTCATGATGAAAGCCTTGATTACCTTTAGTAGGAAGTTGGGCTCAGCTTAGCTATGTAGTGTTTTTCCCCTGATGTACCAAAAAAAAAGTGATAAAATTACTTTTAAGTTAGAAAACTGATCTATGTTAATTCTTATTTGATGTGATATTGGAACTTGGATGAATAACTTATTGTATACAATGAAAGAGTGATTTGTATTAAAATGATAGGGGTGTATTGTGTAGTTTAGTAAAATTAATTCTCATTTGATGTATGAGCGTTAATTAATTAATAATGAAGCCTCTATCTGCTGGGTTTATGTAAAGTATAAAACTTCATACACTTCTGCAGACACGTGTTAAATTTAAAGAAAAGTATATGTATGCTAAAGAAAGCCTATTTGATTTTCTTAACTTTCATGGCTAATGTGTTTCTTTTGGTAACAGGATCCCTCCACCACACTTGTCACCTTTTATTAATTATGACGAAGAAGGAGCATACATTCCAGATTATGCAAAGACAATTAAACACTTGCAAGCTGCTGCTAAAAAGGACGTCCTTCCACTTCCAGGTGTTGGGAATGAAGATCTGGAAGATCCTCAAAATCTTCTGGTTGAAGGTATTAAAGGCCGAGCGGAGGCTAATGATGCAGCTCAAAGAAAGCAAAAGGTATGGATGTTCTGAGAAGAAAAAGGTTGCATTGCATCGTAACGGTGATCCTTTTTTGTTTACTGACACTGAAGTATTTAAAATTTGAATGAATGCAATGCAGATGATGATTCTGGAGCAGCAATACCACGATGATTTGAAAAAGGAACTTAAAGGCGTTACATACACTTCAGCAGATTCTAAAGAAACTTCTGGAGAGGTACAGACTGGAGAATCAGTTGTCCATGTTGAAGAAAATGCTGATGATGACATGGGTAAACTTATGATGTCACGTAAAAAGAGGAAGCTCTTGGAAGCCATGCATGTGAGTTTTGTTCTTTTTCCTCGTGCACAATATATTTTTGTTCTCTTTTCCAATTATAGTATCATTATTTTCTCTTAAGTAACGACCTAATTGCAAAGTGACAGATTGTGTTTAAATTTAATCTGTAGACTTGGAAGGTCTGTGTTTTGAATTCTGTTTTCTCACCCCTTTTTTGTTTCTGAAAAATGTCATTCAGATATCTAATAAACGCAAGCAAGCTCAGTCTGATCTCATTAAACAACGGAAAAAGAAAATAGATGAAGCTAAGAGTCAAAGGAGTTGAAGAGATGCTGCATTGACTTTATTATGTGTTATAGCTGCTGCTGGTTTAAAAGGGTAGCTCATTTTTGTTTGCAGTATTTTTAGTTGAACTCATTCTAGTCTCCTTTGTTTTTGTAACTGATATATCTGGTTTGAGCCTTAACATGGTTAACTAGGGTTAAGCCACCGGGACTATTTAATGTTGGGATAAGGTTTTGTTTAAATATTGAAATGGTGTCTTGTTGAATTTTTCGATGGGAGAACATGGAACTCAAATACCAAGAAACTGAAAACTTAATGTGTTAGGGTATAGTTTCTTTTACACAGGATAAGGGTAATTACAAACTTCGCAACTAAAATCCATTTAGTTTACTAAGTAATCTTTTTAATTTTTTAAAATTATTTATGAAGATCCAGACAAACTTCATGAAAATATGGAAGAAATGAGTTTCTACTTCTGTCAACTTTCGTTTTCTCTCCCATATGCATACACTTCTCCTGAAAATTGGTTTCCGTTCCAAATTCTATCCTTTTACTCTCACTGATAGATGCAATGTCCAATCTCCAATGTGACCACCGTTCCCCGATTTATGCATTATTAAAGGGATGTTATTTTAAACAATAACTTAAAAGCTAAACCTAAATCCTAAACTTAAATGTAATGAAATCGTATATATGCTAATTCCTTATAATGATTCTCCAATTGAATTCAAGCGATATGCTTGTTTTCCCTGTCACCCCTCTAATTCAATATGGACTAATTAATTTTGAAGAGAGTTTGTTGTGAAAACTCCTCCACTTTAACAACTGCATTCCATTTTTCACGCATCCCTCGTCATAATTTAAAGTGACGCAAAACTAGTTTTATCAGTCTCATGATAGACATGGTAACCTCTTTTGCTAGAGCACTAAATGTGTCTTCTTTCGTAGATCTTACCAACCTTATTTATAATTACATATATTCTTGGACTTTATAATTCTTTAGGTAAAAGCAAGATCCACCTAGTTTTTTTTCTTATATTATCGTTAATTTCTTGAATTAATTATTATTTTGGTCCTAGTTATTATATTAGAATTTATTATATTGCTCAACAAATTTGTTCCATGTTCCATGTTTATTTTGGTTTGATTGTGATAAAATTTCTCTATATTTATGTGAGAGGGATATTTTCCAACTTATTTGTTAGTAACCATATCCTAATTTTCCTAATTAATCTTGAACAACTGGGTAGATTAAAATTCTACTTATCTTATACTACACAACCCCAAGTTTGAGTGAAGACTTGCTTAAATTAGGTTGGAGTCCTACTTATCATTAACCTCTATACGTAAATTGTGATATGCCATACGAATTGTAAAGGTATTGAAGGTACTGTTAGGAATGAATGAAGTTTTCTCATATTTGTGAAATACTAAGTCTCTATCTAGTGCCATTTTTTTTTGGGCGCGTACTTAAGGAGAGATAACAACAAAAATTAATCTCTGTAGGAGAGGAATAGTACAAGTTGATATTTGTTTGTGCACATTCCACTTTGACTCAATTAATCAATTAATCATATTCTTATTTCACCTTCATAAATTTTTATATTTATAAAAATATCCTTATATAATACTCTAGATTATGTAATCCTAAAGTTATTTTTCAAATTTGTAATTGACTTTTAGATTACATAATCCAAAAATCTTTTTTCGATGTATGATTAGTTTTTGGATTATATAATTTAAAATTTTTTTTTAAATGTATGTCTATATTACATAATCCGGAAGCTACTATTAAATCTAAACTTTCAAATTATATAATTCAGAATATAATTTTGGATTATGTAATCCAAAATATGGAGGTGACACAAAAAGGAAAAAAAATATTTCTATGTTTTATATGGGGTAACATAAGGAGGGAGGTGCAGGAAGAAACAATGGGAAGAGTGATTTCAAGTCTGGTTGGGGACTACATAAGAGTGTGATATTGTTGGGAAGAGTGTTCTGATAATTTTTCTTTAGTGAATGTGATAATTTGCGATTAAAAGCATTAGCAAATAATCCATCCAATACATTTACGCACCAATCAATCCATCACCCTTTTAACCGAAAGACGAAACAGCAGAAATATAAATCCAAATTTTAAATATATGAGTCTGTTTCAATTTGAAAATTTTGAACTTGAATGTCGTCATAATTGACTGGTGCTCAACCCTAATTCATTATCTCACATTTGCTTTGAGAAACTACAGTTTTTTTCTAACTATTCCTATTGATATCCATATGAAATAGGGATGAGAAATGTATGGATATTATACTAATCTGTAAATCTTTATTTGGAAGGAACGTGGAACTTACCCAATGTTTAAAATTTATGGTTGGTGTACTTCCAGAATAATATTTAAAACTTTATTGGCAAGATATGTGTATTTGGGCTCCACATAGTATTCAGCTGCTCAAGTTTGAGAAACGAAGTGTTCTGCAACAAGACGCCTAAGAATCTTCCCAGTGGCGGTCTTGGGCAAAGAATCAGTGATGAAGACCTTTTTAGGGACTTTGAAGGTTGCAAGGTTCTTCTTGCTAAAACTCTGCACCTCTGCCTCATCAATGTTTGATCCTTCTTTTGGGATGATCGCACAATTTATCTGTTAAAATGTTAGATGCAGTGAGTAGATTTCAGCACAAATTTTCAACAAACCTTGCAGATGTAGTAAGTTTCCAAAATTCTGAGCTACCTTAATTCACATGCTTGTACTATCCATTCCCTTGCTTTTTTTTTTATTTGACGACTTTTTTAATTGAAAGAGGTATTTTGTTTTTGAAAAGAAATATAGGTAATATTAAGAATTACGATATAAGAAGTCGTAATTACAAATATATTTTTAATTTTAATTTTTTTACTCATACATACACATATATAATTAAAAGTAAATAAAATCGTGTTTAGTAATCTAGTCACTTTCAATCAATTAATAAAATAAAACTATAAAATAGTATATGTGATTTTTTTCTCCAAGCTTATATATATTTTTTTATCTAAATAAAATTATTTTTACTTTAATTTAAAAAAAATATCTGATCGGATTTAGGGTTTAGACATGTCTATTCTCAGCGTGAAAGAGTCTCTCACTTCCCTTATTTTTCCAATTTTCACACAAATTTGAAGAAAATCACGACAAATTCAGCTCCTCCAAAATTGAATTTCGACTCTTTTTCATAAGTGGGAGTAGGCACATCGAGAATTGAACTATTTTTCACTATTTAAAAATGGATATACTTTTAGAAAAAATTTGATATACGAGACTTCCACAAGTTCTAAAAAAAAGTACTAAAAGTGTATATGAAAGTATTACTTTTCTATTGTGATGTCGTACTTCCCAGGACTTTCCAAAATGCTAATTTCTTTATATAAAATTTAGAAAATAATTTGTGACATTAAGATGCATTTGTTTGATATACTCTAGTAGTTGCAAACAAAAAGATGGCAAATGCAACGGTCACACGTGTGAAGATGTTTACGTAATGTTTGGCCTTTTCAGCCAATAAAAGTTAATTTTGCACTTTGAATAAAATATGAAACCTCAAAATTAGTATAGTTTGTTGATAAAACATGTGAATATTGAAGAATATTTGTGTGCGTATTTTTAGAGTGTAACACAAAGAGACAAGAAAAATGATGGCATGTGTTTTCTTGTACGCAAGAAGTTGTTGTGAACAAACCAACAAAGTTTTCCTGGATCGGGGTTTAAAGAAGATAAAAATCAGTACCATAGAAGTGTTCCACTTGGCTTTCAGACAGCAGTTATGCTACTGCATCATGTAACTTACATTCTATGGACATAATTTTGGGTGACACGAGAAGAAGAAGTAATGAATTACTTTAAATGAATAAAAGTTCCATAAATATAACATTGATAAGAAAATTTCCATCATTTTTTGTATCTTATAAATATTTATTTAAATCCATCTTTAGTAAGTACAATGGAACTGAATTTTGTTTTCTTCGTTGTATACAACATATGCTCATGAGTTCATGCCACCTTTCTTTGTTTGTAAGGTGTATTTTGTAGACCCAGCTAGATTAATTGTTATGAGTTTATAACCATTCTCTATAAGAAAGGTTTATTAAGACCAAACTTTGAAAAAGATAAAGGAATAAAGAGAACAATTCTTAAATGATTTTTTTCCATTAAAATTAGCAGTTAAGGGTATCAACTGATTTAGTTTAAAATGTGTCATAAACTCATTAACACAAAAGTACTTTTTACTAGACTGATTAAGAAATAAACTGGTTTTATAGAAGTTTTTTCTTAGTCTCTTTCAAAGAACACATACCTCTTCGCCGTATTTATCATCTGGAACTCCGAATGCAACTGCTTGGGCGATGTCTGGATGAGATAGAAGGACAGCATCCACCTCTATTGGTGATATTTTCTCCCCTTAAAAAAAAAAAATTTGCATGTTAAAAATGCATAAATAGGAGAACGCTACCCATATATTACTCATACTTGCATGCTCCAAAGTTATTGCGGAATACGAACACTGATACGACCCGACACGTATATGTCCGACACGTATATGGATATATATAATATTTAAAATGTAGGAAACGGAGACATGGATTTATATATTATATAATTTTGAATTATATAAATTAAAAATAAATATTTATGTGCAAAAGTATATTTCAGATTCTTTTGGAAGAAGAAAGATATTTTTCATTACCGGATCAAAAGAATTTATTGCTTATTTTTATAATTATAATAAAAATTTATACAATAAATTTGATTTTTTAGAAAATTATTGTATTTATACCTTTTAAAATTGTGTTAGAACCGTGCTAGAATTTTAAAAATTCCAACAAATATTTTTTTGAATTGAACACTTGAACACGAATATGTCATTTAAGATAAGTGTCTGAAGCTCATAGCTTATGACTCAAATAACAATTTGCCATCCTTTTTACGTTCCAATACAAATTACACACAACAAATGCATTATTTCTTTAAAAAAAAAGGAAAAAAATATTATAACGATTTTTCTTATGGCCATGTATATTTGTTAATATGTGGCATGGAAAGTGAGCAGTTGATAAAATTAAAAATATTACCTCCACGGTTAATAAGCTCCTTGATGCGACCCACGAGGTGCAAATACCCATCCGAATCAAAAAACCCGATATCACCTGTGTGGAACCACCCATATTGAAAGGCAGAAAGATTCGCATCAGGGTTGTTTTTATACCCTTTGGTCACATTGGGTCCCCTGATACAAACCTCACCTTTCACATCATTCTTTAGAATCTCACCCTTCTCGTCTAATATTGCCATTTCCTGGCCCACGGGCTTTCCAACTGACCCGGCCCGATGAGGCCCATCTTCGGGTAACGGATTCGTCGACATCAAATGCGACGCTTCCGTCATAGCATAAGCCTCCAAAACCGGTGCCCCAAACGCCTCCTCCAACCGCTCCAATATAACCGGTGCAAGCGAGGCACTACAGCTCCGAATAAACCGGAGCTTCGGGTAAACCGGTTCCGGGGTTTTCAAATGACGCTCCAAAACGATTTGGTGCACCGTAGGAACTGCGGTGTACCACGTGGCGTTGTACGTCAACATGTCGCTCCAAAACGAGGAGGCGGAGAACCTCCCCGCCGCCGGGAGCGCCACGGATGCTCCGGCGGCGAGTGAACTCAGCAACGCGGCGAGTAACCCGTGGACGTGGAACAATGGGAGAACGATGACAGTCGAGTCAGACTCAGTGAGTCTGTACACGGACTTGATGTTCTCCACCGATGAGGCCAAGTTGTGCTGCGTCAACGGCACGCCCTTGGGACGGCTTGTGGTGCCGGAAGTATGGAGGAACAGTGCCACGTCGGACGCGTCGTTAACGAGTCCGGAAATCGAGTCGGTCGATGACTCGGTGTAACTCAGAGAGAGACTGAGCTCTTCGGCTTCGGCTTCGTCGAGCGAAGCTGTTGATACCGGAATGCTAAGCTTGGAAGCCGCAGCTTGAGCCGGCTCGTTCCCTTCTTTGGACGTTACTAACAGCTTTGACTCGGAGTCAGATAAATAAAACTCGAACTCTTCCGCTGTGTAAGCCGCGTTCAACGGCGCCGCCGTAGCTCGCGCCCGAATGATGGCAAGAAACGTTATTATAAACTGAAAACATTAAAAAAGGAATTAGAAACAATAAGAGTAAATAAATGTAAATGAAAGATCAAATAGTTTTTGTTTTCTTTGTGTTCGCAATGAAACAGTGAGGGAGGAGAGGACCTCGACGGTGTTGGGGAAGGTGAGTGCGACGACATCGCCGGGTTTGATGCCGGTGGATAGGAGGCGTGCGGCAGCGCGTTCGACAAGGTGGTGGAGGCGGGAGTGTGTGAGGTGGAATTTGCCTGAGACGGAGACGGCACGGTGGGAATGGAATATTTCGGCGACGCGGTGGAGCAATCCGGTGAGTGTTGTTGGAGCTGGCATTGTGGTGTGGTGTGGTTATGATGTGATAGATTCGCATTGGAAACCTGAGAGTATATATATATATATATAGGAGGAGGTGGCTGTTCCGTGAACGAGAAGAGTTCCCATACCATACTTTTGTAATTATTTTTAGAGCACGTAAGGATGCGAATTCTAATATAAAAGAATGTGTAAGTATATGTTTTTAAAAGAAATGATAAGTTTATGTAAGAATTAAAAAAAACTAGTGTACAAGTGTAATTTTTAAAAAAAATCTCGAAAGCTATTAGTG
>Ga0123341_1003758_pt1 | contig 13136 bp, 6 predicted proteins | sample Turbeapinknodule_FD_89959 | JGI IMG/M metagenome (GOLD analysis project Ga0123341, IMG submission 89959) | Root nodule microbial communities of legume samples collected from Mexico - Turtle bean Mexico pink nodule | ecosystem: Host-associated > Plants > Roots > Nodule | place: Mexico: Nepantla... | reverse complement strand
CGCCTATTCTGGTAAACTGGAAATCGGAACACGCCAGCTTAGCAACTGGCGACTACGCGTGCCCCCCGACTTCCTTCCCTTCTTGCCAACCTGGCGCCTTGTCAACACGCCTACACTGTAGCAAGGTGCCACGTCATCACATCCGACCACCAGGGCAGTACAAGAAATTAGAGGGATATAATGATATTTAAGTGAGTATATGAGGTAGAGATTGAGTTCTTATTTCGTAGATAATAAAGTGTTTTTTTTTGGCTCAACAATGAATAAATTGAATAAAAGAGAAACACTTCAAGGGTGTCCCAACCTTTATACATTGAAAGCTCAAGGCCTTTTTCACTTCCACATTTGGCTAATACCTAACTGCAGATAGGTCATAATATAAGTAAACAAAATAGACTTCACATGCAACCAACAATACAACATTTCCATATTTTTAAATCTATACTTACCAATCTTGTCTCAACAACGTCGTTTTACTCATCTAAGTAAATGTACAAAAAAATATCCTTGCAGTTTAAAGTCAATCTCCATAATTATTCCTGCAAAATCAGCACAGTTACCTCTCTATCCTAGAGGTAGAATTAGTTGTGGCAATCCAAACAATTAAGCCAAACAAAATGTGTTGATCCATGTGTTTGTTGTAGGGCACCTTCCAAAAAAATAATAATAATACTCCTACATTTATATATAAAGTAATACACAATAATAAATAGGTGCATGAATCACGCCCAACTACCTCACTATCACCTCCCAAAAAATAAATAAAAACCTTTTTACCACAACCTATTAATATCTATCTCTCTCACTTCTTTATTATTTTGTGTTGCCCAACTTAACTTAAAAAGCATGAAATGAGCTTTTGCTTCTCAATGATACACCGTACTCTCCCCTATCCACTGGCAACACATGCACCATATCCTCCATGCAACTTTAGAGTTAAAGAAAACATGATTCCCTGTTTCCTCTTCTTCCCCACACATAACACAAACGTTGCTTTCCAAACCTATCCCTCTCTTTTCCTGATTAACCCTTGTTGGGAGTCTATCTGCAAGATTTCTCCAAGCAGTCGTCATCGTAGATGGTAAGACCTTAATGCTCCAGAAAAACTCATAACGATCTTAAGTCCCCCTCTACATCCATCCTTAATCTCTTGTACGCCGAGTTAACCGTGTATATTAGTTTTTCATCCGCCTTCCATACCCAATGATCCCCTCTTCCTTGTGTTAAGGTTTTGTCATCAATAAGTTGCTTTAAATTATTCTCTCACCCACTTCCCATTCAAATAAAGCCTGTCTCCACTCCATCTTCCAACTCCATTTATTATTGTCCGATCCACTTGTATGAGAAAGACATACTATTTTAGTAAAGAATAAAATTATATTTATCAGTTTTTAAATCTAGTGAAATATTCAATAAAATAGTTATCTTGGAGTATTTAGTTTTTTATCAAATATTTAGTTCATTTATGTTGTAACATAAATTATTTTTCATTTTACATATGGTTTGACCCAATTATGTGATGTAGATATTATATTCTCAATATTTTGGTGGTATTCTCAATATTATTTTAGTATTGGGCATAATAAAAAATAAACTAGAATTCTCAAACTAACAAAATCAATTTAAGAGTAACTTCTGCTATATGCCTCTCTACACAGACCCAAAAAAACTTATCAATCTTGCCACATCGTATTAGTTTAAACCTTTTTTCCAGCATGCAGATACATTAAATAATAAATAATATTAAAACGGTCATTTATATTTTCTTTTTCTTCCTATTTCAAAAATTTGCTGTCTTTTATAAACTGGAAAACAATTTCCTTTCTTCCCATAATTTATCATGTAATATCCAATCTGATTTTTATACATTGAATGAATTAATCCCTAAATAGTAACAACAGTATCAAAACTCTTAACACTCCTTTTTTCTTTTTTACTGACCAAATAAAACTAACATATAAAGAACAATCAAAATGAAGATTACGATAATTAATCAAAACATCAATAAAGTATAAGAAAAACAAAACGCATACGTAGATTCCAATCGAAACAAAAAATAATGACAAAGCACCTTGAAAAAGACAAAACTGTAGTGCCGAAAATCCAAAAATGAAAGCACCATCATACAATGGAAGAGGTGACACTATTCTCCTTAGCCAGCATGCCCGCTAACGTATCATAGAGAGGTTGGTTCAGTGTTTCCGGCAGATAAAACGCGAAAAATCCACCACTAATTCCGCATATAGCAAAAATAATAAACGGAAACGACCCACCCATAACGACGACCAGCGGCGCCAGTATCGCACCCATCTGCGCCGCCTGCGTGGCGCACCCTAGCGCGGCGTTCCTTACCACCGTCGGGAACAGCTCCGCTGTGTATATGAACAGCAGATTATAGGTGCCCGCCATTCCGAAAATTCCCAAAATCCCACACATCATTCTCACACCCTTCCACACCCCAACGTTTCTCACCAAACTCCCCGCAAAGCAGAACGCCCCACTGAACCATAACGTCGCTATGGTCAACGGCTTCCTCCCCCACCGGTCCAGCAACATCGCCGTTATCATGAACGCCGGCATCTCCGCCACGGCGTTGAGTATCACGGTGAGGTAGAGGTTGGTTTCGAGGTTGACCACGTTGAGGCTCAAGCCGTAGTACACCACGGAGCACAGGAAATTGATGACCACGGCGAGGATCAACCTCGAACGTGTGATCGGAGAGCGAATCACGTCGAGAAGCGAACCAGCCTCCGCCACTTGGCATGCCGATCCCTTGGCTGAGCCTAGAAGGATAGAATCAGAGACTAATTTCTCGAGATTTTGGGATTCGTTTAAGGAGTTGACGTCTGATAATACCTGTTCTTGAAGGCTGTTGCATGATAAGGATGATAGTGGTGGTGGAAATTGTGCTGATTGATGGTCTAGGGTTAGAAGAACTCCTTCTGGGATGTGGTTACCGTTGGTAGTAGCCATGGCAGTGATGACTTTCATTGCTTCGGATTTTCTTCCTCTAACGAGGTACCATCTTGGGGACTCTGAGATGAAGGGGAGGATGAAGAGGAGGAAGAGGAGGGAGGGGATGGAAGAGGCTATATAGAGTTTTCGCCACGTGGAGAAGATGTAGGCAATGGCAGATAAGATGGCGATGCCGGAGGAGAAGAAGTAGAAGGTGGATATGCCGGTGGTGCCGCGGTTTGAGGGACCCACTGGCTCGGTTGCGAGGACAAAGGCGCAGAGTCCCACGCCGCCGGTGCTGCAACCAGTGAGGAAGCGGAAGAGGATGTAGAAGGCGTAGTTGGGAGAGAAGGCTGTCAAGGTGCCAAAAATGGTGTTTAGGGCACAAACCACTGTGAGAGACCCTTTTCTTCCGAGGACTGAGTCTGAGAGGTGACCGAATGTTCCAGCACCTGAAATTGTTGCAACAAAAATTATATTTGTGTAAAGAACATTAATTGTTTATGACAGAAACAGATGTTACTTCACGTGTTATTTATGTAAATGTAATTAATACAATGGAAAAATAAGACTTTATGTGTTGCATTAATTGTTTTTTAAACTTTAAAACTACGATATTTTTAATTTAATTTTTATAAAATGTTATTTGCTTTTAGTTCTCATATTTAAGAAAAATAATATCTTTAATTATTTTCCAATTAGAAGCCAAAATTACATAATTCTTGACTATCATAAACAAACATTTTTATACAAAAATTGAATTAAGACCTAAGATTCTATGTAAGTTTAAATATAATAATTCAAAATGAACTTGATTATGTAGCCAGAATGGCTATTTTGTCTCTGTTCTTACATTATACTTGCATAGCTAACGTAGAGTGATTTGTAATAGAGTGGTAAAATAAAGATTAATGTATTGTTTGGGAATTTTTAATAAAATGAAGTGAAAATGATGAGGGAGGGAAACACAAATCTCTCCAAGCAATTATTTTAATGTTTCATAATTATTACAAACATGCAAAGAAAATCTTAAAAATATTATAACAAACACTACAACGTTTTATTAAATTTATTTGTACTGTGTTTTTCCTACTTCAAGAATGAACCTTACGATTTTATTTTTAAATAATATATACATTATTTTAAAGTAAATATCACCGTCTTTGTGAAGAATATTTGTTGCTAAAGAATATTTGTTGCCGAAGAATATTTGTTGCCGAAGAATTTGGCGGCGACAGTGCTTCACCAGAACAGCTTGTCGTAGCGTGTAAAATTACCTACGATATGTTATGGCCTTTTGCTGCTCTTTCCTGCGATAAATTTGTAGTTATTTGTTTCTAAATTTCAGATATTAATGAAAGTTAAGATGTTTTTAAGAAAATATTATGAAATAAAATAAAAGTAGTTAAATGAATTTATATTTAAAGAAAATATATTTTTTCTTGTAAATAAAATGGGAATAAAAAATAGCTATCCATACGTACTTAATTTTTCAAGAAATAATAATAAAACTTAATAAAATTACGATATCTCATGTATGGTGCCGAGACCATAGACCTGATGTGATTGAAGAAAAATAGTTTTAACTCAAAGTAATATACTGTTATTTTTTAGAATTGCAAAGTGATTTAACTAATATAAATTATTTTCTTATGATCTGATAGAATTATAATCTCTGGTTGTTGCACTATTGCAATATAGTTAATATATTTTTCTTTAAAAATAAAAGCTTTCATATCTAATTAGTCAACTTATTTTTAATCTATTACTTAATATAAGACTTATTTGTCGACAATTTTTCTTTTATTTTCTATGTGGGTTTGAAGTTACTCTATATCCTTATCTATTTTTGTTTTTGTTATTACAATTGTGTTGGAAGTGTTAAAGATTCGAACCCTACCTATATACATGAAGAAAACAAAGATAAGAATAGCACAACACTGCTGCACGTGCAGAGGACAGTGTGAGAACATAATAAAAGACAAATGCGTTAAATTCTGTCGCAAATGATTATGTGTTAGCAAGTACCTTATTACATTTCTCCTCACCCAGTTGTTAAGAGTTTAATTTTTATATACTATTAATATAAAATGCTTATATATTTTTAATTAATTAATCCAAATTCAAAATAAAAAATACCGTTTAGGCATTACTATAGAATTACTTCTTATTATTCCAATCTCATTGTTTTGAGGAAACTATTCATAAGAAAGGACAATTTTTAGTTCTTTCACCTTAACATATAATGTTTGTACACTTTCTTATGTATTTATGTTGGGTTTTCAAGGATTTAGATATTTTATTGGAACATATATATAAAAAGGTATTGGTATTGAAGACTGGAAGAAAATGCAAGGTTTCAGTGTTTCATAATGATAAAAATGAGCATTAGTTTTTTTAGAGAATTGGGAAATATTTAAGACCTTTATTTATATATTATCCAATTAACCTCTTTCAATCAAGTGGTAGAGTGAGTCTATTTAAACCTATGATAAAATCCAAACCTTGCTTAAAGAACCTAAATATCTAACTTTTGATAGATAATTAATTATTATGAAAGCTAAAAAACTTGGAATAAAAGTAATTAACATTATTTATGATTTACTGTATTTATGTTTAGTGAAATTATAGTAAATATGGCATAAGATGCATCTCACCTAACAGTTGAGAGAGAAACAGTAAACAGTGAGAGAAAACTAACCGATCATACAGCCGCCGAAGAAGACGGCCTGAACCAGCCCGACCTTAAACTTGTCCGCGCAAAACAGCCCCCACTCCACAACGGTTGAGTCCCCCACCCACTCCCACGAACCCGGTTCGAACCGGCACACGCTTTTCGCGGCTGGGTTGCACCCCGAACCGGCCGCGCCATCGAGGCACCGCCACTCCGGTTCGCGATCGGCGAAAATCATGACCATCGTGTGGAAGGCTTCCAAGGCCCACGCCAGACTGGTGAGAACGAAGTGCCTCAGCTGCCACCGCCCAAACTCGCCGCAATACTTCTGCAGCATCTCGTCGATGCAGAGCTTCTCAGACGAAGCTCCGGTGCGCTCCTCCTCCGCCCAAATGAGAGGCGCGGTGCCTTGATCTTTGGAATCAGTGGGCGACTTGGTGGCCATTTGGAAGTTTCTCCTTCCTCTTGAACAAGAGAGTGTTAAAAGGGGCTGTTAATGATTGCATTGCTTTCTTTTAAATGTCCTTGAATTTTTATTTTATTTTCTAATTTGAAAATGAATGGGATTTGTAAAGCATGTAAAAGTTCTATTCTTAGATTTTATGTAACAAAAAACTTACTTTAACCAATTATAATAATATAATAATATTTTAAATTAAAAAATAAAAAACAACTATATGTTTGAGTATATTTAATAGTCTCGTATTATTTAGAATTGAAACAGTTTATATACATTTTATTTCCTTAACTTATCGATATATCTTTTAAAGATAAAATTATCACAAAATTTTGAGTTTAAAAGTGAAAAACATCTTAATTGTGGTGATTGACTCTTACCATACTATCTCAATGACCTAAAATCAGAACATTGACATTGTCTATAGAAATGAAACAAAGTTTAAAAAATGAACACTCATTCCCTAACCTCAATTAGAACAAATATGTTTTTTAGACATCGATTGAAAGACTTAATTCGGTATGTCTAATAATCTTACATCACTTAATTAGAAGTCGAAGTCAAATATAATTTATATACTTTCCTTCCTTAACTCAAATAATTATTAAATGAATATCTTCTATTGTAGGTTTGGTTGAATTTTGTTTAATTGCACGCACAAGAATTAAAGAAAAATCATTTATCTTTTGTTGGAAGAGTTACTTTGATAAAATCTATTATTTTTGTTGTGTCTCTATATTACTTATCTATGTTCAAAATGCCCACAGAAGTTGGGAAATTAATCACAAGATTACAAAGATATTTTTTATGGGGATGGGGAAGTGATAAAAGGAAGATAGTCTGGATTAAATGGGAATTCCTATGTCAATCCAATTTGGAATGAGGACTAGGAATTAAGGATGTAAATCTGTTTAATATGACTCTTTTTGGGAAATGGAAATGGAGACTTGGTAGTGAAAAATCAGGACTTTGGAAACAGGTTTTGAAATCAAAATATGGTTCTTGGGGAGGGTTATGATAGTGTTGTGTCAAATATTGAATTTTGGTGTTGAGAGATATCAAGAAGGTGTGGGGAGGAAATTTAAATTCTTGGTTTGATAACCAAAGAGGGTGGAAGGTTGTAGGGAGTAATATTCTGTTTTGGACGTAGGGAATGATACTCTGAAAAATAGATATCCCATAATTCTTTCAAACTCAATGCTTAAAAAGGGTTATGTAAATAAATAAGGGGTATGACATGAAAACCAGTGGGTATGGCAAAAAGAATGGAGAAGAGAGTGGTTTTTATGGGAAACTGAAATATAAATGCATTTATGAATGAATTAAAGACTGTTAAAATAGATGCTTGTAGAAATGATAAGTGGATGTGGATAGGTGATACCTCAAATTCTCTTACTGTTAATGGTACTTATAAAATTCTTTGGCACCAAAATATTTTGCAGCCACATTCATTCTCTACAATCAATTTTGATTCTTTTTGGAGCCTAAAAGCTCTTCCATCATCACATTATTTTTCCTGACGTGTTTTAGTTGGTAAGATTGCAACATATGATAATTCAATACATAGAGGAATTTAGGCTGGAGGGGGGATGTGTGTCATGTGTGGGTCTCAGCTTGAAACAATAAATCATCTTTTTTTCACATGTAAAGTTTCTTCTAAAGTGTGGTATATATGTCTAATGTTTGGGCTGGTAGAGATTTTGTACATTGTGATAATGTTATTCAACATTTTGAACAAATAGGTTTTACAGATCTAAACTACTCTAGAAATTGTGTTTGGAAATGTATGTGGATTGTCATTATTTGGGGAATTTGGAACCACAAGAGTAGGATAATTTTCAATAATGCAATGGTGGATCCTGTTAAAAATTTTGCTTTTGCTCAAGTAAAGACGTGAGCATGGGTAAGTTATAAATTTCCAAAGTCAAATTTCTATTTTTCTGATTGGTGTATTAATTAATGTATATGAATGCTTAAAATCACTACATTGGTGATTAACGTCTCTTTTCTGCTTTTTGGATGACTTCTCAGTCTGCATGAGAGGACTTTCCTTTGGATACAACTATAACCACAATTGATGCTTGGGAAACTACAACAACAGATAGCAAGGAGGCAAAGTAATTCCTTTGTTGGGTATTTTGACAAATAACTTGTTTTATTATGTATTGATGTACTGATATTTTGTTAAGAGGTTTAAGCTTATAAGATTTATATGTGCAAAATATATATGACTATATTTTGACAATTTTTATCTGAAAACCTCATTTTTCTATTGTAGAGAATTTTTGTACATGAGTTGGAATATTTCTAGTACTCTTATTTATTAAATTTTTATTGTTAATTAAAAAAAAGAATTAAAGAAAAATATATAAAAGTGTATTTTTGTTTTACACCGACTCATTGAAATTTACTCAAGATAAACAATAAATTAATATATGATCAATTAATTTTATATAATAAATTATATATGTTATGAAAAGAAAGCTTGTATAAAGGTGTTATGATCAAAATTAAAAATCAGAATAATATAATTTCAAAGGAAATGTTATCAATTTTACTTTTTAGTTAGTGAAAACGTATAAGTGTTCGTATTTACAAAATTTTACATAAATAATTAAAGTTATTATTAAATATTATAATTAACAAGTTATAAAAAATATTTTTAAAATTATATTTTTATTTATTTGTTATATATATTAAAAAATAGTTAGTATAATTTTAGTAGTTATGTGTTATATATAGAGTGAGAGAGAGAGAGGAAATAATAGTATATAAGAATAATTTAAAAAAATATTTATGTGTGCAACAATTCTTATTATATTGTAAAAAATATTGATATTTATTCAATAATTATAAAAGCAAAAATAATTTATAAATATTTTTTATTTGTAACTTGTCAAAATAAACTTTTAATAACATAATAAGGTCATAAATATCAAAATAAATAATGTCTTGATGTAAGAACTGTAACCATGTTAATAAACTTAAACTCTTAATAATATATGTAATTTGAATTTTATATTATAAATTAGAGTATGAGTGAGTTATTCGTTTCTTTTTTTAAGTAGATATGCATGTTGGCATGAGTATATATGTATTTATTTATTTTTAAATTAAAATTTTCTTTTCAGTCTTGGTTTCTTTTTACTCTCCTTGTATCTTAAGCACGGGAGTATGAATTAAGGGGAGCTCATATAACACGGAGGAGTTATTGGTTATGCCTTTGTACTAGTGTGATGTGAAGAATCGAATGAAGCTTTTTAGTATCATCTACAACATATATGTGTGGAGATTACGTAAAAATGAGAGAGAAGCGTCGGGGAAGGTGGGGTTGAGAGAGGAGCATTGGAGGAGGTCGACGTATCAGAACAACCAATTCACGTTCTTCTTCTCAAATTTCTCAAGTACACATGGGAGCATGATATGCTTAAAATTTTTTAAAGATGGATAAGGGTAAAGAAAGTTTTCATATCTCACCGTCTCAATAGATGGGGAAGAAGATTTGGATTTGTGAGGTTCTTTGAAGTTGAAAATATGGTTAGACTGGAAAAGGAACTGGATCACATCTACATTGGAAACATGAAACTCCATGTAAACATCCAAATCGTTTAAATTGTGTAAAATTGATATTAAACAGTGGAACATCCAAGTAAACACAAAATTCACCGATTAAAATGAAGAAAATAGCAATAACCAGTAAGAATAGTAACGAATACAGAGGTTTGCAACAGAATTGAAGGAAAATTGTTTGATGAATGTGTGAACAAAAATAATTGATGAAAACTGAATTTAATTAGTGGAAAACAAGATTTAATCAATGGAAACAAGAAATAAACGGTGGAAACACAAGAATTATGGTCAAACAGCCAATAACAAGTATGAAATGTGAAGAACAACACTTGATAGAAGAAAAAAATTGAGTGAATGTATTTAGCTTGGTCGAAGGATCTTACGTGCTCTGATCCACCTAATGTGAATCATGGTTCATACTTATGAGAATGAGGATTGAGGAATGAGAGGCAGCAAAAATTGTGATTGAAGTATGAAGGAAACCGAAGAGATGAACAAGTGTTGGCAATGGTGTATGCGTGAAGAGAAAGTTGGTGAGGCCACCCTTCCAAGTGTTTATTAGGCCTTCTAGGCTTGCAAACAAGAATAGATTTGAGAGAGGATGATTTCTGTATTCAGAAAACTTCATTCATAATTATATAGAGACCAAAATAATTAGTTGCAATAGTAACTAAATTAGAGACCATTTTAGAAACTAAAAAAAAATGTTTCTAAATTAGTTTCTATTATTGTTAAATAGTTTCTAAATTGGTATTTAATTAGAAACAAAGTTTATTGCTACCAAATTTAGAAACTAAATAATTGGTAGTTAAAACCTTGGTTGCTAATTAGATACCAATTTTTAGAAACTATTTAACAATAATAGAAACTAATTTAGAAACCAATTTTTTTAGTTTCTAAAATGGTCTCTAATTTAGTTACTATTGCAACTAATTATTTTGGTCTCTAAAAATTGGTTTCTATTTCATGATTTTCTTGTAGTGTATTATAACCAAATGAGATAGCTTGTGCCGCAAGCTACCTAATCCTAAGTATAACTACAAATACATCTTCTATTACAATTGTATTCTACTTTATTTAGTGTATATGGTGGCTTTGGATGGTACTCCACAGTGTGTTAATTGGACCAGAATTAATACAACAAACCACTGAGAAAGTCAAAATGATTCAGGAAAGATTGAAAACATCGCTCAACATGAAAAATCTTATGCAGATCAAAGAAGAAGACCTTTAGAATTCTCTGTGGGTGAGCATGTCTTTTTTAGAGTTACACCATTCATTGGACTAGGAAGAATAATCAAATCCAAGAAAGTGAGTCCTAAGTTCATAGGACCTAATCAAATTCTTAGGAGAATAGGCCTTGTGGCTTATGAAATTGCTTTGTCTCCTCCTTTAGCTAATATTCACAATATTTTTCAAGCATCCCAGCTAAGAAAGTACGTACTTGATCCCATTCACATTCTACAGTTTGATTCAATTCAGGTGAAAGAAAATATGTCATTTGAAGTGAAGCCAATAAGAATTTTAGATTCACAAGTGAAACAACTCTTAGGAAGAAGTATTCCCATGGTGAAAGTATTGTGGGATCTCATCATTAGAGATTCCACTTGGGAAATTGAAGAGGAGATACGAGCATCATACCCTAATCTCTTTCTTGGTAAGTTCATTTTCGAGGATGAAATTTTTTGTATTTGGAGATAATGTAAGAACGTAAAAAAAAAGGCCACAAAACCCCTCCAACCATGTAACTTTCCTTTGTCTCTCTCCATCTCTCCAACCTTCTCCATTCTCTCTTCATTTCTCATTCCATACATCATCTATCTTAATATCTGATCGCACCACGCTGTAGGGGAAGAATTAAGGAACATTTCTACCCGATCAAATTTTCAAACATAGTAAGTTCATTTTTGCTCTAAAGATCTTTAATTCTCTGTTTTTTCTTAGGATTTAGTCATCAATCTTGGTGGATTAGTTGAGAAAATTAATCCTCTTAACTTATTCTACGATATATTGAATTTTTGTTCTGTTTGGATAACTTGCATTAAGCCCTTATATCTTGAAGCTTATCCAAACTGAGAGGATAAAATTTTAGAGGTTGCTTGTAAAGCAAGCAATTATGGTAACATAAGCAACTTTAACTTTCAATAGTACCCTAGGCTAAAAGATCTGAATGTGAAAGGGACATGGTCCCAATATTCAATTTCTCTTGCAGGGATTTTTGTTTATATATTGTGTTGTTTGTTTATATATTATTTAAAACTTGTAGAAATATTAGATTTTGATGGTTCAATATTTAAGTGTTTTTTTTTATGTTAAATGGACTTTTTGAATGTTGTGGATCACGTTTTGAATAATACTGTATGATGAAAATTGTATGAAATTGAAGTTATACATTTGGGATAATGTATGGACTGATGTTTGTTTGTGTATTAAGTATTGATGCCTATGTGGTAACAAAGATCTTTGAACTTCACTAATGATCTAAGTCACATAAACTAAGATATCAAGTGGTGAGAAACTGATATGGGAGTTAATGCACACTATGACATATGAGATGCACGACTTGGGTTGTATTGAACTTACCTTGATCATTTCTCTTGCACGCTGGTAATCTAAGTCTTGAGTATTAGATCAGGTGTTAGTCTGTGGTAGGACTTACTTAATACGGGTCTTCTGGAAGATGTCAGTTGTTATTATGTTTTGTTGAATATGTTAGATGTGTATATCCATGTGGGATTTATGTGATTGTTTTAAATTGGGATTTGAAGAAAATTGAATAATTAAGAAATTGATTCATGTCATTTGTTTTTATCTTTTGATTGAATTATGTATATTATAAAATTTTATTTTCACTAGCTTACCCTTGCTTTTCTTATTATGTTGTGAACTGCGATGACTGTACTATGTACACGAGCAGATGATCATACAGGTGTCGGGGATTCTAAAGGGCTTTAAGATGTTTTTTTTCAACTTTATATTGTAAATATTTGTATTTTTGTAAGTTATAATCATGTATTAGGAATGTTTTGGAAACTCTAAGCTTGTATATAAATATGTAGGAGTTGTATTGTAATAATTAGACGTATTTTTGAGGTGTTAAACTTATCCTTTTCACTACTCAAGATGAATACATTTTCAAAAAAATATAACATCATCAATTTCTCTTCATTTTATATTAAAGTTTACACTTAATTTATTCTCTAATTTTTTTTTTATAATTTTAGTTTTGGTTGTTTCTTATTTTGTTAAAAAAACAACTACTTTAAGTCTATTATTATTACATGTTAATATGTAAAAAAAAGACTGATATAATGAGAAACATACTTTTTCATTGTTATATTTTTTATTTTGATAAAAAAAAATCAAAGGAAGAAATTTTTTCAATCTATTTAATAAAAGCAATATAAAAAACTGAAATATAAACCTAAACATGGCATATTGTCTCTTTCCATGGTTATTATACTAAGAACATGTTATTAT
>Ga0123341_1003756_pt1 | contig 13138 bp, 6 predicted proteins | sample Turbeapinknodule_FD_89959 | JGI IMG/M metagenome (GOLD analysis project Ga0123341, IMG submission 89959) | Root nodule microbial communities of legume samples collected from Mexico - Turtle bean Mexico pink nodule | ecosystem: Host-associated > Plants > Roots > Nodule | place: Mexico: Nepantla... | reverse complement strand
TAAAAAATATAATCTTTCTAAAACAATTTTTATTTGTTTTTTTAAGATCTGACATCATATTAATGAAATTTATATTTAAAGTATGCTATTTTATTTTATTTTATTTTATTTTCTTCAATTGATTGCATTTGTACCTTTATAGTGAAAATGAATCTTTGCAAGTTTGAAATTGTAAAATATTTAAACGGTATAGATGTGATTTGTTCATAATGATGAATTTTTGAAGAGTTATGTATTGATATGACTTCATTGGATTGTTTTACTTTTAGATGTAAAAGTAATGCAAATTATGAGTTTGTGACGTTAAAAGCTCTTCTAGGAACTTGTACGTGTTTTCATGTGAAAATTTATGAACACATAAATATGAAAAACTATATTTTTGAGATGTTTAGATTTAAGCTTATTGCATGTTATATATTAAATTTTAATTAATTTAATTCTTAATGAGTTAAAAAAATTGTTAGATTTTTAAAAAATTTTAAACCCTAAAATCCTCTACAATAACTCAAATAAAGAGAATTTGCGTAAACATTTATAATTAGTACACAAGTACTTCACCGGTGTCACTTTCAAATTAAATATTATGTCATATAAAAGTATCATACTAATTATATAAACAATATCATTCAAAATATCCTAAAAAAACATATTTTAAACTTTAAAATTAAAATAAATAAAAATTGACTTAATTTAATATTGAGTGGGCACCCACGCCACTTTTATCAAAGTTTATTTTTTAATATTTGTTGTACTAATTCCAAACCAACTTTGTGACTAAAATAAAATTGTAATTCCTTAAGTAATAATTAAATTACTAAACATTCAATCAAATCCATAAATTCTACTCATAAAATACACATTAACACTATAATATTCATTAAAACTGTTAAAAAAGTGTAATAAAAGCAGTGATTAAAACGAATTTGTTCTCACTACAGCAGTTTCTTATACAGAAACAAAAACAGTAAAAATAGTTATGCAGAAAAAACATTAGAAAAATAATCATAGTTTAAGATGATTTATATGATTAGTGTGTTAAGGGTTCATGTGGCTCTACGGAATTAAAGGCATAAGTAAGAAAAAAATGGTGAGTTTCTCTCTCCAAATTGGAACCACAAGCAACTAAGAAGAAACAAGAAGAAGAGGGTGTGTTTGTTCTTAACAGCTGAATGTCACTATTCAGATAATTGCTTGATGGGGACCTGCAGTAAATTTTGTCACCTTTGCTTTCAACCTTTACCCCTTCCTACCTTCCCAATGTCAACAAACACTGCTTTTTGGACCAAAATACTTTATATTCATTTTTCTATTATATCATTTTTTTTCAATTAACTTCAAAAATTTGCACAGAACAAAGCACTAGAGAATTCCTCTGAGCAATCATAGAGACTGTGTTAAACAATCAATAATTAATACCAGGAGGCATAACTACCAAACAAATAAGATAAATAAATGAGACCATGAGAGATAGAGATAGAGAGAGGGGTGAGATAAATAGGAAAAATAAATAAATAAATAAAAGAAGGAAAAACATAATATCATGAACATGAATCCAATGCCCAAGAGATTGGCAAAAAAAAAAACAGAAAGAGAAAGATGTCCCTGTCACCTCAAATGGATTGCATTACTCATTGAAAATGACATCTTTTTTATTCAAGCTATTTATGCTAGCTTATTAATTAGAAAATGTAGAAAAAATTTATTGGTAATAGTTTGATTTTAATTTTGTAAATTGGATTTTTAAGCATGAAGTTTTGTAAATTGTGCAAATTAAAATTTCAAATGTAACGGTCAATCTTCCCATCAATTAACTTATAAGATAAATGGAAGAGTAAAATTATATGAGGATGAAACATGAGTGAAAAGTGCAAGTTAGAAGAAAAAAGATTGAAAGATGATTTTTTTTTTTTTTTTATTGGTTGATAAAAAATGATGAAATAATGTAACAAGAAATCTATATCAGTGTCCCCAGTTCTTACATAGATGACACATTTCCCCATAAACTCTTGCAGATAATGCAATAGCAAAAACCACACAGAAAGTGACCCCTGGGAATCAAAAGTTAAAACCAATGGCACAGCATAGCACAGTGTACAGTGTTTATTTACTATATGGCATAGCACTGGCATAACAGTTTAGGAAGAGAGAGAGAAAACAAGTGTAAAAAGAGAGAAAGTTAGGAGGGTGGAGAGAGAGTGTTGTGTGTGTGCAGAGTGTGCAGGTTTGTAGCAGAAATGGTGGCAGATGGTTTTAACTTTATGTGTGAAATAATTTTCTTCTATCTCTCTTCTTTTTTTGTGTGTGTTTTTTTTTCTCTCTCTTTTCTTTTTCCTCCTGCATCTTGTGTTAGGGAGTGATGTTTGTGGCAGAACGATGTGATTGCACAGCCAAAGCTGTGGACTTGTTCTGTTATATGGAAATCCAATTGTAATTGTAATTGTAATTACATAAAAAGCTATGAAGGGTGCACAGAAGAAGAATACCCATCTTATTACAACTACCCTTTTATCTCAAGCCAGAATTAAGTTGAGTGGTGCTCAGTGTCACTAACCATAATACCTTTTTTTGTTCCTGTTCTCTGGTTCCTTCTGTATGAACAAGAGCTTGGTGGTGGTTGTGAGTGGTTTCATGCTTAGGCTCGTGTAAAGTTGAAGTCCTGCAGTTGCAGCCATGGCATTTCGATTTGGGCTCCTTATTTTGCCTTTGCTAATTTGTTTGAATGTTAACTCTGTGGAATCTGATGATGGTGAGTGTTGTTTACAGTTTCAAGTTTCTGTTTGTGTGTTTGGATTCTTTGGCATGGCTTTTGCTATCAGTTTTTATGGGGAGGGAGAATGAGAGCATAACAATGTTTAAAGTAGTTTTGGCTATGTGGTTCTTAACAAAGAGGTGTATGACTTGTGACTGCCATTGTTAGAAAGCCTAGTACCCTTCGCGTGTTCTTCTCTCTTGTTTCCTTTTCTTGGTGAAAGGTATTGGAAAAACAAGTTTTTTTGTTCTTTCTCTCTTTCTTCGCAACCAAACATGGCACTTCCTCTGCTGTTTTCAGTTGGTCCATTTATTTTTAAATGTCAGCGCTTTTGTCCCGCGAATTTTGAGTTTGACTTGGTTGCTTTTGGGATCTTTTGCTTCTTCTTTTTAATGCAGTTGTCTATTTTTCACATTGTTGGAACAAGTATGTTACGTCTACTACTTATGCTTGTTTTCTGCACGGTTCACATTGTACAAATGAATTTTCGCTAAAATGAGGTTTTGCATAGCATAATATACTTACTAACTTGTGTATAACATGGTGTCAAGACAACAAATTTACTAATGTTACGAAGAACTTGGTTTCCCCTGATTTCAAGCTTCTAACTGTGTTCTTCATGGTTTAATGTTTGGAATTTGGATATTTCCATAACAGGAGCAACGCTGTTGGAGATGAAGAAGTTATTCAGGGATGTGGATAATGTTCTATATGATTGGACAGACTCACCATCATCAGATTATTGTGCCTGGAGAGGGATAACATGTGATAATGTCACATTTAATGTTGTTGCACTGTGAGTTACTGTGTCCTTGGACATTGCATGTACCAGTTTTCATTTTCTCTTACGCTTTTATCTTTTGCAGCAATCTTTCAGGGTTGAATCTTGATGGGGAAATTTCACCTGCAATAGGGAAGCTTCAGAGTTTGGTCTCTATGTAATTTTTACTATCCTTCGACCATTTTTTTGATACAGTGATGTAGTTGGGGCATTTGTATTGTCTTGCTTATGCCTTATGCCTTTTTCCTCTCTTTTTTATACAGTGACCTGAGAGAAAACAGGTTATCAGGGCAGATACCAGATGAGATTGGTGACTGTTCTTCATTGAAGAACTTGTATGTTTCTCCCTTGAAGAACTGAATTCAGTTTATATTTATACCACCTAGAGACTTACTTGGAACTTTGATATTTATTGTGTTTTCAGGGACTTGTCATTTAATGAAATTAGAGGGGATATACCATTTTCTATTTCTAAATTAAAACAACTGGAGAACCTGTGAGTTTTTTTTATGGTATTTCCTTACAAATGAAAACTTTCATTCTCGGAAGAGGTTATGATCGGTTTTCGATTATGTAAATTATATCTCAGGATTTTGAAGAACAACCAGTTGATTGGACCGATTCCTTCAACTTTGTCTCAGATTCCTAATTTGAAGATTCTGTAAGTCATTCTTGTATATCTCACTCTCCATTCCTCTCCTCATGACACTATTTTAGACTCTATAACTGACTTTCTCGACTACTGGAAAATGTTTTCTAGAGACCTGGCTCAAAATAATCTAAGTGGTGAAATACCAAGGCTTATATACTGGAACGAAGTTTTGCAGTATCTGTGAGTATAAGCAATTTGCAAATGAAATTGTTATTTCATAAGCTTAGTGTTGACTTTTCTCCTTGTTTCCTTATCCATATGACAGGGGCTTGAGAGGAAACAATTTGATTGGTTCACTATCACCAGACATGTGCCAGTTAACTGGGCTGTGGTATTTGTAAGTTGCGAAATCACAGTCTTTTATAATCAAAGCTGTAAAAATGTTTACGCTTATTTTTCTTCTATTTTGTAGTGATGTGAGAAACAATAGCCTGACAGGAAGTATTCCAGAAAACATTGGCAATTGTACTACCTTCCAGGTTTTGTATGTAATCCAATTGCATGAAAGGCTCTGCCATACTTGATCTTGTTTTCTTTTTACCTTTCTAATGTCTTCTGTTGATGCCAGGGATTTATCCTACAACCAGCTAACTGGAGAGATACCATTCAATATTGGATTCTTGCAAATAGCTACTTTGTATGTGTTGCTGATTTTTAAAGTTATTCTTATAAGCATGAGATTTGGTCTTTCGCTTTCTTTGTCTAGGAATTTCTTGATAGATTTTCTTGACTTTGGTAGGTCATTGCAAGGCAATAAACTCTCTGGGCATATTCCATCGGTGATTGGTCTCATGCAAGCACTTGCTGTCTTGTAAGCATTGTTTGATAGTAATTTCTAAAATGTGACTAGGGAAATTTGATCATTGACTATGTTTCCTCACTGATGCTCCTTTAACATTGGTTTTATTCCAAATTTCCTGTGCAGAGACTTGGGCTGTAACATGCTAAGTGGACCAATCCCTCCTATCTTGGGAAATTTGACCTACACAGAAAAATTGTATGTATAAGCAAGTGGTTTTTCATTTAATCTAATGGATGACTTTGATGTAAATTGTTCATACCGAAAACTATGAGAAAGCTTCTAGACTTATGTGTTGAGCTTAATTTTTTAATTGTTTGTAGATACTTGCATGGAAACAAGCTGACTGGCTTCATCCCCCCAGAGCTTGGAAATATGACAAAACTTCACTATTTGTAAGTTGCTTGAGCAAGTAGTTGCCTCTCAAACTGTTTATCAGTTCATTCTGAACTTGGAAAGCATGTTTTACCTAAGTTTTCTTTGAAAAATGACATACTGGCTTGAGGCACTTCTTGTAAGTTCACCGGTCTCAACTGGATGGAATTTGGTTGTTGAATTAGCCTTTGATGTTTTTCCTGTCGCAGAGAATTGAATGACAATCATTTAAGTGGACATATTCCCCCTGAGCTTGGAAAGCTTACTGATCTCTTTGACTTGTAAGAGTGGTTACTTTGAAGTGTCAATTTTGTTGGCTTTTGTTGCAAGTTTTATGAGTCATCCATCATTCTTGCAGAAATGTTGCCAATAACAATCTCGAAGGAACAATTCCTAGTAATATTAGCTCATGTAAAAATCTCAACAGCCTGTAAGCAACTAAACTTGTACTAGTACTTTGTTACACTGCAGTTTATGTAATACGTTAAGGTAACATTTTTCTACACATTTAGCAATGTGCATGGAAACAAGTTGAGTGGAACAATTCCCCCTGCTTTGCAAAGCTTGGAGAGCATGACCTCTTTGTAAGTTTCACCTTGATACATGAGCAGCATTTGCTTGAATAGGCTTGCTATTCTGTTGTTTTTGCTTTTATTGCCGTCTTATAAACATGTTGATGCCACACACTAAGCACGTCTTGATTTCTACCATGCCCCAGCCAATTACCCTTTTGTTTAATTGGTTCTTATTGTTTCATGACATTGCGATGGTCATCCTTAGGAATCTTTCTTCCAACAATCTTCAGGGTGCAATTCCAATTGAACTGTCACGGATTGGTAATTTGGATACACTGTGAGTATGAATTATTTGTTATCTCTTTGTGCCAACATCTTTAAATTTGTACTAAAATATGATTTCCTCCACAGGGATATTTCAAACAATCATTTAGTTGGATCCATTCCTTCTTCCCTTGGCGACTTGGAACATCTTCTGAAGTTGTGAGTTATCTGCGTAGTCATGTTTGGAATATGGACCATTACATCTTACTGATAGCTGATATTTGTTTTGTTAGGAACCTAAGCAGAAACAATTTGACTGGAGTTATTCCTGCAGAATTTGGAAATCTTAGAAGTGTCATGGAAATGTAAGCCATTTCTTATAAAGTAAATATTATTTCTTTGTTGTTTTTTTCTGATTATTCTACATGCTTCTGTGTCACAGTGATCTTTCAAATAATCAACTATCTGGCCTGATTCCTGAAGAACTTAGCCAGCTTCAGAATATGTTATCCCTGTAAGCTTTCGTGTGCATCTTTTCCATTTTTGTTTCATATTCTCAAATGCTTTTGTTAATAAATTCTGTATCGTTGATGGTATTTTTATTGTTATGGCTAATCTCGTTCTGTAATTAAAGTTGCCTTGTATTTAATTGCTCATAAAGATGTCCAAGGGTTGAATACTGCAAATGACTTTTGGAATTCTCTCTTTTTGGGTTATATTGATTAGTTGATAAAACATGCCCAATTAGTACTTATTCATCTTCATCAAACTTAAAAATATAGACTTGTGTTTTGGTGACATAGAACTTAATGGCTTCAAATTAACTGTGTTGTTTTTCACATGTCACTGTGGTGGATGATACTTTGGTAATTGTACTATTCAATTGATATTTACAATTATTTTGGTTTAAAATGATATGCAGGAGACTTGAAAACAACAAATTAACTGGTGATGTGGCGTCACTTTCGAATTGCCTTACTCTCTCTGTGCTGTAAGTTTAGCTTTCAATTTAATGATTTTGTTGACATTTCTAATATACCATGTCTCTCTGGCCTAATAAGTTGAAGTTTTCTTGTGAAATTTTCAGTAATGTGTCCTATAACAAACTATTTGGTGTTATCCCCACTAGTAACAACTTTACAAGGTTCCCCCCTGACAGGTGAGGCTCGTTCACTGTTGACATTGTCTTTATCACCTTTTAAGTTAAGAAACATGTTCTGGATTCACTAGTACAACCTTTTATTTTGCAGTTTCATCGGAAACCCTGGTCTTTGTGGTAATTGGCTGAATTTGCCGTGTCGTGGTTCTCGACCAGCAGAGCGAGGTGAGCTGCACTTTGCAGGAATTTCCTGTTGCTTTTATCATTCAAAATTCATTAAAAGGGTTTTGGATTTAAATTACACAGAATAAGCTAATGCATTTTATCAACTGTGCAGTTACATTATCTAAGGCTGCCATTCTTGGAATTACTCTTGGTGCTCTTGTGATTCTTCTAATGGTATTACTGGCAGCTTGCCGACCACACAGTCCTCCTTTTCCAGATGGATCACTTGACAAGCCAGGTACTTATCTTTGTTTCTTCCTTACATTGTAAGCTGTAGCCTTCAATCAGCACAGGTTCAAAGAGCAAGCTGGGTTTTTTTTTGTACATTTTGAACTGTCTTTACTCACTTTATTGTACCTGACCTTAAGCCAGCAGTGTTAGAACATCAGAAATTGATTGGATTGTGTAATTATATGCATTAAAGTTTACATGCAAACTTTTAACTGTATAGGGTTTTGTAAAGTTTATATTCTGACAGTATTATATTCCACTCTACCTATTGAAACATGATTTGACAAGTTACTGACTTCGTGAACTATGGAATTGACAGTTAATTACTCACCTCCAAAACTAGTGATTCTTCATATGAATATGGCACTTCATGTGTATGAAGATATCATGAGGATGACAGAAAACCTGAGTGAGAAGTATATAATTGGATATGGTGCGTCAAGTACAGTTTATAAATGTGTTCTCAAGAATTGCAAGCCAGTGGCTATCAAGAGAATCTATTCTCACTTTCCCCAATGCATTAAAGAATTTGAAACTGAACTCGAGACTGTTGGCAGCATTAAGCACCGGAATCTGGTCAGTCTCCAAGGCTACTCTTTGTCCCCTTATGGCCACCTTCTGTTTTATGACTACATGGACAATGGCAGTCTGTGGGATCTTCTTCATGGTAAATCCAAGCTATTTCTCTTTCTGAACTTCTGTAGATATGCATGGAACATCCTTCATTGAGAAGTATCTGCCTCAATCTTCTGTTAAATAGCAGATTACTGTATGATTAGCAAAGCAATATATCCAATGTGTATGACTAAGTCATGCATTGAAGTTTCTTGTTTCATGTTTGGCTTTTGCTTGCGGTTCCTGAGCCTTTCTGCTATATTCTATTTGGTTTGCTGCATTCAGCCTGAACGTGTAAATAATGAAATAAATAAATACTGTTAAGAAACCATTGTTAGAAGGTATCATAATATCATATAGTGCTACCCTACCCCTAGCTTTGTTATGGGTAAGTAGGTTTCTGCATGCCACATTACTAGCCTTATCACTGCATCCATGATTTTATTATGTATGACTTGTGTAGCTTTTTTCAGGACCTACTAAGAAGAAAAAGCTTGACTGGGATCTGCGTCTAAAAGTAGCACTTGGAGCAGCACAAGGGCTTGCCTATCTGCACCATGATTGCAGTCCTCGAATAATCCACAGGGATGTGAAATCATCAAACATTTTATTGGACTCAGACTTTGAGCCCCATCTTACTGATTTTGGCATTGCCAAAAGCCTCTGCCCCTCAAAGTCCCATACTTCTACTTACATAATGGGCACAATTGGCTACATAGACCCTGAGTATGCTAGAACTTCCCGTCTCACCGAGAAGTCTGATGTGTACAGTTATGGCATCGTTTTACTCGAGTTGCTAACTGGAAGGAAAGCTGTTGACAATGAATCCAACCTCCACCATCTGGTGAGTTTACTACTCATTTTCAACACATGTCCGTGCACCTCACAGTTTTCTATGCTTAGCCTTGGTCTTTCATGGGCTTAGGTATATATTTTGGATAAAATTTAGATACAATTTCATAGGTGTTTTAGGTGCTTTTTCCCAATTAGTTTCTCCTTCGTAATCAATGTTAACATTTAGTGACAACATTTTAAGCAGATTACTGAGATAAAAAAAATCAATTTTTGATCGGAGGACAACACCAAATACACATCCATGGAACTGCAATTATATTTTGCCCATATAATTTTGCTGGGCATGGTAGAATGTTTGATATTTTTTTTAGAACTTTAAATTTCACCTCTAGGACTCACTATTGGTTGAGCTTATGATTCAAGATTGAAAAATCTATTTGCTATAACATCACTGTTAACTTCTTGGTAATACTTGAACCTTGTCCTTTTTGTTACTAATGGCTCATGTTTGTGTAGATTTTGGCCAAGGCAGCAACCAATGCTGTAATGGAAACTGTTGATCCAGACATTACTGCCACATGCAAGGACCTTGGAGCTGTAAAAAAGGTTTACCAGCTCGCTCTATTATGCACAAAGAGGCAGCCCGCTGACAGGCCGACAATGCATGAAGTGACACGTGTACTTGGGAGCCTTGTGCCATCAAACACCCCTCCAAAACAACCAGCAGCACTACCTCCTGCTTCAAACCCATCTGCCAAAGTGCCATGCTACATGGATGAGTATGCAAACCTCAAGACTCCACACTTGGTGAACTGCCCTTCAATGAGCACCTCAGATGCACAGCTCTTCCTCAAGTTTGGAGAAGTAATCTCTCAGAACAGTGAGTGAGCGAGTGAGTGATGAAAATAAATTCCAACAATTAATCATGTATATTAAAACCCAAAAAAGAGAAAAAAAAATGGGATGAAGGGTACAAGTTAAGGAAAATGTTTATAAAAGTTTTAGTGTACTAGCTTTAGTGTTGTTGATTTGAACAGGAAAGATATGGATGTATCACCACCACAATTTGAAAGGTGTAGTAACCAAATTCTTGTACTTGTTGTTTGGTAGCACACAAGGTTGCAGAAGTAAAAGTTAAGGTTCTGGGGCCAATGTGCACAGGGTGGGGTAGCAAAGGTCTTAATGGTAGGGGGAAGAAGCATTGCATAATGTGTGAACATCAATAATGCACTGATTCTTAGCTGGCCTCGGATCAGTTATCTGTCTGAATGCTGGCAGTTTTCAGCAGAGTGCATCCATTACCTCTTTTATTACCTGAGGCCATTTGCTCAGTAAAGTGCTATGAAATTATTTCATGAAATTTTGGGTCATTGGCTTGGTCTGGGGAGGGCTCAGATAATGCCATCGGTTTCCGTGCCATGTTGACTCAAAAATGTTTAATGCGTTCAGTGTCATCAATTGAACAATTCTCAGCAGCTGAAAAATGAATGCAGGTTCTGTAACTTTTGTTGGTAGTAAAAAGGTTGCAGGATAAAAAATAACAGGCTATGGAATATTCAAGTCTTCATTTAGGATCAGTAATGGGTTTTCCTGAAAATTTCAAATCTTAGAGGCACAATTGATTTTATAGAGAATGTTTAGGAATATTAACTTCAGTTTTTTAATAGTTTGAAAACTGTAGGAAAGTTAAACTGTTTCCATTTTATTTGTCAGAGGTGTTACCTTTGTAGTGTCAGATGTTTACCTTTGAGACATAGTTTTTAGCAAATATTATTTTTGGTGATTAGATCTAAATTTAAGGCACCTTGACACCAATTTATTTTGTGAACACATGTTGAGTTAATTTTAATGTTTTTAATCTCAGGTAACTTGACACCAATTAGTAGATAATTTTTAAAGTTTTTTTACCAAAAGTATTTGTATATTGATCTGAACTATTTAACTTCTTTTTAAATTCTAATTTTCCAAAGTAGAAATATTCGAAACAGAAATTACATAATTTTTAAACTAATTCTGCAAAATGTTTAGTCTCAGACGCAATTGATATGTACTTTTTAAATTACAAAGGGAGTGGGCTCTATAGTTGAGATCAAGTCTAGGGAAACTCTTCCTACACCCCAACTTTTCTGAACCTTCATCCTATATAAGTTTAAATTTCCAAAAATGTCTTTCATTCTGGAAATAAAAATTCAGAATTAAAAAAAAATACATTCTACAATCAAATCCATAATAGATTATTGTGTTTTGGAAATAAAATTTGAAAATTAAAATCTCATTCTGAAAAAGCAATTTTGAATTGTAAAAAATACGTTTAAGAAAAGAAAATATGGAAAACTCAGTCTAAAATATAAAAAAGTGTTCAAAAATTCAAAATTATTTCATTAAAAGAGTTCCATAATGTATTTTTTATCTGCAGTTCATTTTATTTAAGGACGTTTTTGTCATTTAACATAAAAAATGGGATAGGGTACAAGGAAATAATTATCTCATGTCTCTGTTGTAGGTTTATTACTTTCCCAACCTCTATGTCTTCTGCCTACACTTCTAGCATTATAAGAGATGTTAAAAATATTATTGACGGAGGATCATCTCAGTCACCTAAATAATCAGGATTAGGAGAGAATAAGTATTGATAAAAAAACTCTTTTCTAAAAGATTCTTCTCCTGAAGTCTTGTAAAAATGTATAGTGTAATTATAAATTTAATTTCAGCCTTTGAATTTTTGTATAAGATTATTGGGTCTTGTATTTAGGCTACTTTTTAGCCTAGGATCAAAAGGCTTAAAGGGAGCACACTTGTCATCCACCTAGGTGCTACAAGGCAACTTTTCCTTCCTTTTTTCCAAAGTGTGACTCTTCCTTCTCCTTCATGAAGGCACCCAAATGCTTGTCCAACCCTCTCCCTTGTGCCACATGTACTTTCATGGATTGAGAGTTTTTGAAGGCATGGATTGCCACATGGCAAACCATTAATGAAGAGTTTTAGAGGTGTCACATGTCACTCCATGAATGGAGAGTTTTTTAGAGTTTTCATGGTCACTTTGACATTATAATTAGAGAGTTATTCTTCTAATATTTCAAAACTTAAATTGAGTAATGAATTTCTACCTGTTTGATTTTCAAAATATTACAAAATGAGTTCGCTTAATGGTAAACACTGTTATCAACTTTACTTGATTCACTTTATATACCAAGAGTTGAGGTTTGATGCATTGATGTCTTCATCTTCTTAGTGTCGTCTAATCCTATATATATTCTATAAAAGATCATTGACATACTTCATTTGTTGTATGTATATGACACCATCTATTTGCTTTATCAGTAAACCCAAGGGGAATTTAAGTTGTCTGATCATGCTAATTTCAAACTCATTATACATAAACACAATTTTTTTGCAAAGATGTTAGTTAATGGCATTGGAATATAAATAAATTTAAATTTACAAAATATAAATTTAAGTAACAATAAAACCAAGAGAGTAATATTTGCAAAACATGATACTATTTATCTTAGTAAGTGAGTTTATGTCAAACTTAATCTCATTAAACCAGTTTAGAAGCTAATAATTACACCACACACATATATATATATATATATATATATATTAATTTGATCTTATTTCTAGTCTACGTGAAATCTTCGATGCCCCCTTGCACTAATTAATAAACATCTTGAAAGTGTGATCATATATTTATAGGTGATCTAAAAAAAGATAGTTAAAAAAACCTTGAGTATGATAAACTTTAAATAACTTTAATAATATTTTAGTAATTCAATTTATTCCTAACTCAATCTCATAAAATATGTTTATAAAGTGAGGATTACATCTCAAAATATATATATATATATATATTATTAATTTAACTTTATTTCTAATTGGTGAAGATCTTTAACTACTTGTTTTCTCTTGTAAAATGAAAAAAGAATGTAATCATTTATATAAAACTTGATGATTTTTTTTTAATTTATAATTTTTTTTTAGAAAGGATAATCTCTCAAATTCATAAGGTTATTGTATACAATGAGAATATTATTATTT
>Ga0123341_1003755_pt1 | contig 13142 bp, 4 predicted proteins | sample Turbeapinknodule_FD_89959 | JGI IMG/M metagenome (GOLD analysis project Ga0123341, IMG submission 89959) | Root nodule microbial communities of legume samples collected from Mexico - Turtle bean Mexico pink nodule | ecosystem: Host-associated > Plants > Roots > Nodule | place: Mexico: Nepantla... | reverse complement strand
ATTTTATATAACACAACGAATGTTTATATTATTAAAATTAAAATTGTCAAATATTACCTTCTGGTCAGCTTTATTCATGGCACCTTTGGAATGTTGTTTGACCATTGAAAGGTACTGAAGCGGTGAGCCACCGCATAGACCCTCCACCAGTTACAACCTCAGCCACCCACTACCTACATGCAACCATAACATGCTTTTTCAGCAAAACTCCTATTGTTGAAATTATTATTTTAATACAAACTTTATAAATATAATTTTATTAAAACTAATCATTTTAAAACTCACATTTACAAGAAACATTATAATATATTATTACTGCCATAATTAGCAGTCTCTCTTTCATTTCCTAAAACTCTTTTATAGCATCTTTTATTATCGTTTCAAAAATATATTTACATATTTAAAGACAAAGACATGACATAACCTTTAGTAAATACTCGTGCTCTCAAATAACACTAAATATTTAATTTAAAATATTTTAGTAAAAAAAGTCAAATCAAATGAAGAAAATAAGTTTAACATCATTTCATAATAGCATGGATGCTTCTCTTTCAAATTGGAGAATATTAAAACTTGTCTAAAATTAAAAACATTTTTTAAATTATCTAAATGTTTAAAAATACATCAAAATCAAATAATAATTTTGATGAAATATCATCTTATCAACTCACATAACTTATGAAAATCTCAACATTTCAACTTAGACTTAGAAATTTTGATGACTTAATAAGGTGATGTAGGGTAGACCCTTTTGAGTCATATTTAACCATGTGTGAAACCATTTGAATGGTCTAATTGAATATATGTTTTGACTAGTCTAATGCTGTTAATTTGAACTTTATACTTTGAATTACACTTTTCTTGTATAACCAAATGTAGTTATTTTGGTACTTTCATGATAATGCCTAAGTTAATTAAATCTAAGCATAGTTTGTTTTATTTCCTTGATCTTGCGAATTGGAATATAAATTTGAGTGAGGTTTATCTTGAACAATAATTATACTGGTTAACTAGGGGATGGTAGTACTTTTGAGCCAAAAGTGTTATATGTAATAATAAGGAATAAGAAAGTGTTTTCACTTGTCAATTTTGTAATTTAGAGTAACTCATATTTGTATAATTAACTCATCATAATTTTTTTTAACGAATTACAATCAAAATGAGATGTTTTATTTCTAATAAATTTCACTAATTGGATAGAATCTCACTAAACAATTTTTCCTAAAATATTATAATAAATATTAAAATTTACAATATTTAATATTTAATAAAAAAAATAGAATTAAGCTCAAAAACAAAGAAAGAAAGGTTGAGAAAAAATGTTAGAAAGAGATATTTGTAAGAATAAGAATAAAAATAAAAATTTGATAGAAGAAAAAGAAATAACAAGAAAAAAAATGTAGTCATAGGTTCACAAACTTCACAATTAAGTTTCATTTTATCATTGATTGTATTTAAAAATTATTTTATTTTTAACTTCATAACTATACAATAAAAAAAAAAATACAAAAACTATTTATCCATTATAAACAATAATACATATATTTTTTTATTTAAATAAACGTATAAATATTATTTGTTAACAACACACAGCAGATATGTTCATATTATAGTATATGTTTGCACTAGTATTGTATAAAAGTTATTAAATATTTTATAAAAATGACCAATTATATAAAAGTATATTATCTTTTTTAAAAAAAATAAAAAAATTATTTAAGTGTCATGATTTTGTTGGTTTTGGGGCAGATGAATAACACCTCAGCGGCATGTGTCAAAAACCCTTCCCCACTAAAAGACAAAAACTCACAAGTTCCCATATCAACCAAACCCAATCGCAGTCACCACATATCCCAAATTATCTACAACTCTATTTTTTTTCAAAGATAAATTAATTAATAGATAATTTTTATATGATTTAATTACTATTTTATTCCTTAATTATAAATGTATATTCTAAATTTATTATATAATTTTGACATAAATAGAATCATAGTTTATGTAAAATGAATGAGCTATAATAAATTTAAAAAATAAAAATAAATTATAACAAAAATGATACAAATTTTTTTAAAAAAAAAATTATAATAAATAAAAATTAAACAAATTAATAACATTACAAAAAATTAAAAACTATGAAACACCACCAACCTTGTTCATGAAGACAACGGTGGTGGTGAAGAGTAACATAGGACCAACAGCGGCGACAACAATACCGACAGAGCAAGGCAAAGTAAAAACCCAAACAGTGTCAATGAAACAGTGGTGACCTTCTAGCAATGGTAGAAAATAAAGAAATAGGATAAACGAAAAAAAATACAAAAACTAATAGTAAAGAAGAAGTAGAGATCTCAAACGACTCACCAATGGCACGAAAACAATGCAGGCTGTGTGGATACAAGAAGAGAGGAAGCACCTAGCAGAAGAACAAAAAAGAAACGAAGTGCCAAGGAAAGTATGAAAGCGTGCGTGACGCGCTTTTGTGTTAAGATAAAAAATGATTTAAAAATGCGTCTAAGAGGTAAAGTCACATTTTTAAACAAAGCTTTTTGTTTTAAGAATGTGACTATTAGGTAAAATCACATTCTTAAATAAAGCGCTTTGTTTAAGAACATAACTTTACCTAATAGTCACATTCTTAAAACAAAGCGTTTTAAATGCGGCTATATCAAATAGTTGAATTCATAAATGAAGTTAATTTCAAAAATACCATCGCGTTCTGAATGACAATGTGTAAAAACACTTTAAATAAATGGTCATTGTTTTTATATTTTGCACTAGTGGTTGGAACACTCTCCCACAACCTTTTGTGATGGTCATCTCATGTGGCATGGATATCGTCCACTTCATTATCAACATCAAAGATTGAAATATTTGTGAAGAACGATAAAATTTCATTGTTATTAAGTATTGGATTATCGTTCTCATGAATATTATGTTTGATTTTTTCTTGAAGAACCACTGACATTTTTGTTAACGGGATTTGTGACATAAAACTAGCTTGAGATTCTATTATGAATAACTCTTTATTATATTTGACATTTTCAAGATCAACGTAAAATCCAAATACTATTATTACTACCAATCCACTTAATAGGTACACTAAAATTTGTGTAATCAATCACTCATATTCTTCAATTACACCAAAGTAAAACATTGATGATATAATAAGATGTTTATCTTAGAAAAAAAATATTGATTAAGCCTCCACCATTACTCACTATTTTGCATAGTATTTTCATTCATATTCAAATTTGGTATAAAATGAATATTAGTGTTTATTATGATTTCGTTCATATTTTTATTTTTTTAATTGACGTTAGACTTTCAATAATTATGTTTTGATTTTAGCTTAATAGTTTTGTACTAAATAAATATATTCAATATAAATAGGACACAACTTTATGTAGCAGTGGAGCTTAATTTAAGCTTACTTTTAAACATTGTATATTAGCAACAAAAGAAATTCAAATTCATTCATTGGTTTGATTCAAATTTAAAATTACAATCTGGTTCGAGTATAAATTCGAAAGTAAGACTCAAATAAATAAAAAAAATATAAAACTCAACCTCCCCATTTTTAGAAATAATAATTTTTTATGTTGCATACGTTTATATTATCCAGTTTTATATTATTATCCAGTTTAAATCTGTAATTTTTAGTTTAATATTGCTATTTTTAGTTTTATTTCATATATATTATTAGATGATTCAATGACTTAATCCAAATCAGTTCCAATATTATCATATTAGTTTGATTCATAATAAGGTTTTAAAAAATTATTTAATTCAAAGAAATCAGTATCAAAGTTAGATCTAACTATGTCTTTAAACTTAGACTAATTTGTCCGTAAAAACATCCACAATTTTAGCTTCTTATATTTTTGTATGCATTATTGCATTTTTACTATTTTATAAAATTTACAAGTAAGTATTTTTTTTTGCTACCAAAGTATGCGTAATTCGAGGACCAAACACTTGTAAGGTGTTTGTCCAAATATACCTTTAAGAAAAATTCTTCAGTTTAGTTTTAGAAGTCAAAACTCATAAAAAAATTAAAGGGAGTTAATTTTTTTTTCCCATTTTTCTTGTTTCCTCTGTTTTTTTTCCCATGTATAACTAAAACCCTATAATTTAGGTTTAACGAACACGACTCGAATTCGTACATAGTTTGTGTTGTCTTCTAACATAATTTGAATTTTATTAATTTGGGTTTTTACAGTTATGGAAGTTAGGCAAACAAAATGAAAAGTTAGGTACTAATGGTTTGTCGAAGATTCACGTGTAGCCAAAATTATAACATCAGATATATAAGAGTTCTTAACCAAGTGTAAAAAATTTAAATTTTAAATATAATAGCAAATTAAACATATTTAAACCAATTATATAAGTTTTATTTTATAAAAATGATATACAATTCACTCGGTGTCCCATCTTACAGGAGAAATAGAAGAAAATTATGTTTTTGTTTGTACGAGAATAGGAGAAATAGTAAATAAATAAATGTAATAAATTTTTTCTCAAATTAAAAAAAAAATACTTTACTAACTTAACAAGAAAACCAAGATTCCTTGGAAGTTTTTACGAATGTGGAATATAAGTATTATAGATACGTAACAGAAAAGAAATCTTGTCATAAATAATAATTCCCTCTTTCAGATTCTCTCTTACTTTAAATATGAGAAATCGAGTTTTGAATATTTATTGTTATGAAAACATGTTCAGCCAATAACACAATTGCATGAAAAATAATGAGTGAAATGAAAAGTAGATTACTGTGATAAGAAATATGAAGATTCCCTGAAAAATTGAATAATAGTTTAGCATAATGTAGTAATAGAGATAAGATGGGTTGTCAGAATCACTCACCCAACTAACCTAAATGCAAAATGAAATAATAAAGATGTAAATTAGTAATAATAATTTGGATAATGTCATCATTGTCATGATCCAAAAGTATAGAGAGGGCCCCACTTTCACGGTTATTGTGAGATTTGAGGAACAGGTCAAGTGTTGTCATTGTCTTACGAGGGTAGGGCTCAGCTCAGCCATTCTATCTACACGCCGCTCCATCACACTCTCACTCTCTCTTTCACAACCTTCACCTTACTCTCTGGTATTCTTCTTCTTCATCATCATCATCATCATCATCGTCATCGGCTTCTCATCTTTCCTTTCGCCATCTCCTTGTCCTGTGATCATGTACCATTCTTCAGTTTGAGTCTTGTGATGTTTGGAAATGAAGGATCTGAAAAGTTTTTGAGTTGTGGTTGATATGTTGTTATTTTGAGTGATTATGAAAGTAAAATCTAAGGGCCCACGTCTCACCCATCTTAATTAAATTCGAAAAGGATGCTAGTTTTTCAGATTTGAAATGAAAAATAAAGGCTTCTTAGTTTTAGTTAATGTTTTGTTGACGTGGGTAGGGTTGTGCTGTGTTGATTGATTTGGTTTCTCGGGTACCAGGTTTTGTTTTGGTGAGCTTTTACGTATTTACATCCAATCCATGAGCCTTTGGTGATCTAAAAAAGAAATCTGAAGAAAGGGGGAGGTGAGAGTGTGGTTCAACTTTTTATGTCCATCTGGGGATTGGATCTGTGAATTTTGCATGTTTCACTGTTTCTGTTTTGTTTTTAAACATTTTTGACATACTTATAACTTGTAAGGTGATTTTTTTTTCTCTAACATGTCTCAACTTTCCCGTTTGAGATTCTTCAATGGATATATGAAGATAAGTAAATCAAATGCTTTCTATGATTTGAGCCAACTATTTGTTAATTGGACAAGAGGGTTATTCTGTTCTTAGAAGATGGATCCTGGATCTAATCGAAGTAATGGATTCTGTGACTCCAGAACTAGTTTCTATAGAATCTCCCCATTTGCATGTACTTTGTTCTTGTACAATTCTTTGCAGAGTGCAATTTTCATCACTTATTCTGTCATAAATCTGTGCATAGATAGATTTGAGACTAATTAATTTGCAAAATCGGAAATTCTAAGATGTTCTATCTGGTTATTAGACAGCTAAAATGCAAGGAGGATTGAGATCATTTTTGTCCCACGGGAATGTCATAAAAAATGCTGTTCTGCAACGGGTTCGCATGGTGAACCCCCTGTTACAGCCAATCGCCTCCTCACGGTTTGAATCTGTTACACCTGCTCGCATTGAGGAACATGGTTTTGAGAGCACAACAATTGCAGACATCATGAAAGATAAAGGCAAGGGTGCAGATGGCTCCTGGCTTTGGTGCACCACAGATGATACTGTTTACAATGCTGTTAAATCGGTAATGTGTATTTCATTTTATTACTACCGTTTTTGGAATAAATCTAGGAGGTTTACAATGGGTTGATGTATGTTCTTACATTGACCTCCATTGCAGATGACCCAAAACAATGTTGGAGCTCTGGTTGTTGTGAAACCTGATGAGAATAAGGCAATTGCGGGGATTATAACGGAAAGAGGTACCCGATTAGGATGTAAATTCTTTTTATTTTACTTGTTTGGTGTACTAATTACTTTATTGGTGTAATGGATAATTTAGTTTTATGTGTCGATGAAATTGTTTGGAAATACAAAGTAGTAAACTTCAATGTTGTATAGGAAACTGCTTCTTTATGCTCTTTCATCTCCTTCTTCTTATACGTGCCATCTAAGATCTTAAAATTCTATTTAGTTTTGGGGCAAGAATTTTGGTGAGAATAGTTTCTATATTCTACATGTTTTATATGTTAAGCCATTGAGCATCATATACATAATTGCTTGACTGAACAAGAAAAATGAGATTGGCATGCTTGACACACTTGGGCGCCCTGTAATTTCGAAAAGGATGACAAGAAAATGGGTTGTATTCACTCGATGGTGTTTTTGGCTTTCAAGATTCTGTATCCTGTGCTGTAAGTAGTAAATACCTGCATGTGCTTTGATAAGAATGTTATGATTTGTGTTGGAGAAGGAAAATGTCTAATTGGCTTACTAGCTAGCTAATGATCCAGGAAAAGCCTTTGCATAATGTAGTGGAGGAAAATAGTATGGTCTTTTTATCAATATATTTTCATGCAGTTAAATGGTCTTAATTATCTACTGCACTGTATGTTTGTCCCTTGGTCATTTATGTTAACTATTTGGTCTTTCGTTATGCAGATTACCTGAGAAAGATCATCGTGCAGGGAAGATCTTCCAAGTCTACTAAGGTTGGAGATATTATGACTGAGGAGGTATGTTTGTTATTGTACTTCTTGTGTTCACTATTCTGCCAGCTTGTAGAAAGAGCTTTTGAGAAATAAACAACTATTTTTCCAAAATTAAGCTTTACCAAACGCAGTTATTCTATAGTGAACCTGCAATTTGTGCTATGCTATGTGTTTAGAGCATTAAAATGTTCCCCTAGTTAGTGGTGCTCCCACTCATGATAACTAAACTAAAATTCTAATGTTGTGACTGCAGAACAAGCTTATCACAGTCACCCCTAATACCAGAGTTCTACAGGCTATGCAACTGATGACTGGTATGTATGAGCTTTGAAACTTTAAAACTTGTGAGATAGTTACTATTATAATCACAGTTTGGAACTGGAAATTATAAAAGGAAAAAAAAGTTCACATTGTTACAATTATCATCATTATGATTTGAAACCAAGTTAGATTACATAAGCTTGTAACTCATGTATGTTTCTGATCTTATTCTGCATTTTGTTACAGATAACAGAATCAGGCACATTCCTGTCATTGATGAAAAGGGGATGATTGGCATGGTGTCCATTGGAGATGTAGTTCGTGCTGTGGTGCGTGAGCACCGTCAAGAGGTTGAACGTTTGAGTGCTTTCATACAAGGGGGTTATTAGATGATGATGAAAATCCCTGAAGAGCACTCAAGCTAATTTGGGTTAAGTAATAAGCCTGAGTGCTTGTAAATATGTTATGGCCACGGTGCCTTCTTGTTTGCTTCCCTGTAATTTCAGTTTTATGAACATTAGCCCCAATGGTGTAGCAGCATGTTAATAATAACAACTGGACGCAGTTTGAATTTGTTTTCAACTTTTGAAAGCATGTTTCACTGCTTACTGCATGGATCTTCTAATCTGCACTATGCAGATGGTAACTTTTGTTGCCTTATCATGGATGCCCCAGTTAAATATGTTACTTTTATACATAATATTATCAAACAAGTGTTTCAAAATGATTAAGAAAAAAAAGAGAGAAATTATTATTTTGTTAGTTTCTTTTCTTTATTTATCTCAGCATTTGCTTTCAAAGACTATTATGTATTGACAGTATAATCTACTCTCGTCTAAGTACATGTTATGTAATATGATAACTTTTTAATTCATAACTATTAAGCTTTTACGAATAAAAAACTATTAATTTTTGTAATTTATACATTTAATATTAAATAAAAACGTTTTATGTCGCCATTTATTGATGTGTTGTGTCATTGAGTTTAAATTTGATATAAGATTCCTCTTTCTGGAACCGGTTATGAGATCATAGCTTGAGTGGAATAAATCATCATAAAGTAACATTTATTTGTAATTTAATTTCATTAAATTACATAAACTCACTTATATATGGTCTACTGGGCATGATAAAGGAGATAAGATATGGTAAGATATCATGTATTTTATTAATCAATTATTTGGTAAGTCAATAAGATATGATGAAGACAAATTCTACTTTCATATCTTATTCCAGTACCTATTTATTTTTCTTTCATTAACCTACAACAAATCACTGTCAAAGCTTACATAACACATAAAGTTAGAACCAATAACGTGCGTGGCTTGTAGAATGGTTATAGACAAGTGAAGCTTCTGCGTCAAGAACCCATCACTGCGTGCTCATCTTCACTTCTTGTAGTTTATTATGGTACATAATCGCTTCTCATTGAGTAGGTTTTATTATTTTTAAGATTGGAAAATTTTGTTAAAACCTATTTTTTAATTCTAGAGAAGATCGTTGAATTTTGTTTTAATAATACTATTATAAGTTAGTTGACATTACTATAATTATTTGTGTCAATAACAGTGATAATTTATAAAATTGATTAAGAATGCAAAACTCAATGTATATACATTGCTCCAACTTTAAACAGTAAAGGAAGTGTTCTTTTGCCTTTGTCTCACCCAATACCTATCTCTTTTGGTGGGATTTGTTTGCTTTCCAAGGAATTTTGTGAAGGGGGAAATGGGAAATGGATGGCCATAATGTATTTACGGGTTTTGGCCTTACAAAAATGACACAAAATAATTTACTTACAAATTATTATGGACATGTTTTGTATTTGTTGTGAGAAGAGAGTCCTCCTCCAACACTATTATCATATCCCTTCTTCGTAGTGGAATACACTTTTCCTATCATGTCATGTCTTCGGTGCTGTTTGGTTTGATACAGAAAATTTGAACAAAAGGGCTTCATGGAATCCACTTCTTCTTTTGGTTCATTCTCCTTTTATGAGTATGCTAGTCCAAGCAAAGTAGTCCTATGGCTGGCATCTATCTTCTCTGGCATCATCTTGTGTGTTATTGTAAGTAAACTCAGATTGTTCATTATTTGTGTTGTGTGTGTGAGCTTTATGTTGCCTTTTAAGAGTTGATAAGATGTCTTTGCAAACTGGAAAAAAGGGTATTGGAAACTTATGGGTTTCTTATGTGGACTGCGTGGTTGTGCAATTTTTTTAAGATGAAGCTATTGGGTGAAGGCTTTGTATTGAATGTGGGATAAATCTTTGGAATGTTCTTGGAGTGGAACTGCAGTTGTGTGTACTCTGGTTTCGGAAAAATTATATCTTTTAATTACTCTATTGGCTTCCTCGTTTTGAATTGATATGGTCCATTCTTTAGTTATTTTCCTTCAAGAGTAACAATTCCTTCAAAATGCACAGAAAAGTTCCATGCCTTACTATCTCAGAAAAAGATGGTATGTCATGATTCATATAGGGTGATTTAGCATTGGATACGCTTTTAGATGTATATTTATGAATGGAGTTTCAGCTTGTTCCATCTTCAATTTGTTCTTTTTCTGAAACATATGTTAAGTTTTATCTGAAGGGGGGTAATTCTAAAAATGACTAGTTGTAGTGAAGAACTTTTTGTTGGCAATTTTAAAGCCTGATCTATTTGTTCCTTCTTGAAGGCTTATACATCAACTGCTATTTTGAGTTCTTTGTTGTTCAAGGGATATGGAAAATTGAGCAGTGCAGAGAAAATTGAATGGAATAACAGGTGAAGTACCTTTGCATAATCTTTCCTCTCTGCATATTAATTAACTATATTTTTTGTGTAAGTATGAACATAATTTGTAATGCAGGGGATTCTCTACGTTTCATGCTCTTTTTGTATCATCTGCATCTTTCTACCTCGTCATCTTATCAGATGTCTTCATTGCGAAATCACACGACGACATAGTTATTAATAAATCATCAAGGTTATCAGATACAGTATTGGGGGTAAGTTGAAGATATAAGCAAAATTTGGTTGTTAGTCTCTTAACAAAATTTGACTTGTTGTCATCCATTTGTATGATTTGTCGGTCTCATGGAAATCTTATTAGCAACATTTTTGTTAAGATTCTGTCTGTCATGCTATTTGTAATTTATTTATTGCTGTTAACTCGTTCTGCTTTGTTTTTCATCATACTTCCCTGCACAGATTTCTATTGGTTATTTTCTAACAGATCTGGCTATGGTTCTTTGGAATTTTCCAGCTTTAGGGGGTCTTGAATATGTAAGTACTTATAGGCTTTCTTGTTATTATTATTAACATTAACAATATTATCAATGCATTATCTGACACTTTTTATCATCTTTTACTTTCATGTTATGTTGAATTCAATAATATGTAACTGGTAAATCTTCTTCCTCAATGAACATTTAGGTTCTACACCACGGGCTATCCATAGGTTCCATTACACTATCCCTGATAAGTGGTCAAGTTCATATCTACATACTAATGGTTCTTTTCTCTGAGAGCACTACTCCTTTTGTAAATCTTAGATGGTAAATCTGTTGTTCATAATTTCATCAACCTTCATGTACTTTTTCTCAACATTACTTAATAACATTAATTTTATATGTAGGTACTTGGATATTGCTGGCCTTAAGAGTTCCAAACTTTACATTTGGAATGGCATTGCATTGTTCTTCGGGTGGTTGGTACTACTACTGTCTAATATACTCATTATAGTCTTGGTCTAACTATAATTCCTCTGAAATGAAGTTTGGAAAATGGTCTGAAGGAATTACTTCTGAACATGTATAGTTTTATTTGGTGCTTTCATTTTTGTAATTTTCTCTCTGGTTCTAAATGAACCATATTTTTGACAAAATGAAAAAGTAATATTCCATGTACCATGTATGTGGCTGAAGCCTGCTTTATTTTGAAAAAAAGATTCACAAGTGGGTGGATTACTTGAGGTTTAGCAGTCTTGGACCATAGCAAAAATCAGTAAAGCAGTAGGTTAATTATACTGTCTACAACATGGTAATGATAATATATATAGATAAGTCTGTGTCATCCACCTAAAACATGGATCTTAAAATGCTGAAGCTATTTGTTTTTCAACATCAGATGCAGAAATTTAGTCCTTACAATAAATGTTAGCAGGGATGTCAAACGTTGTTGTGACTTTCGATGTTTGTTGGTTGCAGTGGTTGTTATGGAACTACTTTTATTGGTAGTTCCAGGTACATACCAGTTAGACCTGAATGAGCTTTTTGTGCAGAGTGATTTCAACCACTTGAAATTTCTATCCTTAACTGTTATCTACTCTGTGGTAGGTTGCAAGGATTTTCCTGTTCATGTTCCTTTTTTACCATATATGGACCCGTTTGGCTGAGGTTAGCATGTGCTGTGACCCTGTTACATAAGTAGTCAAATTTTCCCTCTTTATTGCACTGAATCAAAACTCTCTCTTTTTAATTTCAGGTGAAGGAGGTCTTTCTTTTCGGCTTTTACACCTTGATTATGGTGCCTTCTGTGTTGGCAGTGTTGAACATATTTTGGTTCTGGAAAATTGCAAAGGGCATGGTTAAAACTCTCACTAAAGCAAAGCACAAGGGAGCATGACAAATACTCTTAACATAGCATCTTGGCCAGTAATTGTTTTATAGTACAGTTACAATCAACATTTTTATTTTAACTTGAAATTGTAAGCTTCACTTCAAGTGTATATTTGAAATTTGAAATACTCAATTGAAATTCTTTTAGTGGCAAAACCTGATCTCAATCATTTTCTTAGTATGCTATTATGTATGAAAATTAAGATTCCATTGAATATGCTATTATGTATGAAAATTAAGATTCCATTGAATATGCTATTATGTATGAAAATTAAGATTCCATTGAATATGCTATTATGTATGAAAATTAAGAATGTAGGATACAAGATATGCAAATATTTTTGAAGTTTTAGAGAGTTAAAATGCAAATAAAAATTTATCAAAGTGAATTTTGCATTGAAATAAAGACAAAATTGTCAGAAGTTCTTAAGACAAGATTTACACAAAATAAAATGAAAACTTTGTATAGTATGAGTGTGCATTGGAGATAACCTGATATAATTACCAAAGGAATGACATTTTATTATGTTTAGTATTATTCTGTATTTATAATTAGAACTTCACTTAAAAATTCACATTAATTAAATTTTCACTTTTATTATCTATATAACAATAATAGGAGGATGTTCTAATTGCTTCTAAAATTGCCATCAACGGTTACTCTTTTTTTTTTCAAAATTATTCCCAATTATTATATCTTCCACATATATGAAATAGCTAAACTTTTATTTAAAAAAATTATCCTTTGTTTTATATTTTAACTAAATAAAAGTAACATGATATCAAATATTTTGTGGACGTTGTTTAAAAAAATTATTAATTATTAAAATAAAAAATTAATATTAAATAATAACTAATTTAAATAAAATATTACGTAGATAAATGAGAGTGAAAACGTAAATAATTAAAATAAAAGCGGTGATATTTTTGACACTCATTAAAAAAAAATCACTTCACAAATTAATATTAATATTTTAATCAATTTAATTTTAAAAGTTATTTTAATATTTTACATTTTGTTTATATTTTCATTAAGGAGATTTTTTCTTTTTTTAAATTTTTTTATTACAAATATTAATATTTTATT
>Ga0123341_1003754_pt1 | contig 13142 bp, 10 predicted proteins | sample Turbeapinknodule_FD_89959 | JGI IMG/M metagenome (GOLD analysis project Ga0123341, IMG submission 89959) | Root nodule microbial communities of legume samples collected from Mexico - Turtle bean Mexico pink nodule | ecosystem: Host-associated > Plants > Roots > Nodule | place: Mexico: Nepantla... | reverse complement strand
ACTTTCCTCTCTGGTCCTTTTTTTCCTTTCCCACTTTTCCCTTAATAGAATCGAATCCTTAATTATTTGAACGTGCACAGTGATTGTGCGGCTCTTCTGGTATTGTTTTATTAATTATAACTTTATATATCGGTTTTACAACTAGCCAAGATGATTCCTCTGTCCCATAACTCAGTCTCTGTTCATCTGGGTGGAGTGCCCCGTGACCCTCTTCACCCAATTGCTTTGGATCCCTCTCTTAATAAGCCTTCTTCTTCTCTTTCTCTGTTTTGGAATTGCAAGAGAAAAAGGTGGAAAATTTCTACTACTATGGCTTCTAATATCAAGACCAACAATTTCCTTCGCCATGTGGAATCAATGAAGCTTATGCCATCAGGGGCAGGTCACATTTCACACTTGAATGCTGTGATACTTGGTGATTCTCTCGCAACTGAAGAGGATGATTTCGTTCTTCCTAGTCATGACTTTGCTAGCCAAGCTAATGTTCAGTCCCCAGAACAGGTTTCATATATTGCAGCTTATGAATGTCTTCTGGGATTCAATTTAATGGTTTTGACTTATCAACAAATGAAGAGAAACAATGTTTTTTTTTTGGAATTAACTCTTTGCGCAAGATTTTGTTAAAAAAATGATTTTTTAATGTGTGTGTTTGTGATTTGTGATCCATCAGTATCTGAAGATGTACAAGAGATCTATTGAGGACCCTGCTGGGTTCTGGTCTGAGATTGCGGCAGAGTTTTATTGGAAACAAAAATGGGGTCATAAAGTATGTGATGAAAATTTTGATGTAAGGAAAGGGAATATCAAGATTGAGGTAATTGATCTGTTTCCATCATCCATTTTGGGTCTTGTTTTTGCCTTGCTTTTGTTTTTGTTTTTCCTTCTGACAGTGTTTGTTCAGAGGCTGAGTGTGTTTGTACCTTGTGTTGTGTCTCTGTTTTCTCTTGTTGCATTGCTTCAGTGGTTCAAGGGTGGGATCACCAACATCTGTTATAATTGCTTGGATAGAAATGTTGAAGCTGGACTTGGTGACAAGGTAGCTATTTACTGGGAAGGTAATGAACCTGGTTTGGATGGTAATTTGACGTACACCCAGCTTCTTCATCAAGTTTGCCAGGTTTGTTCCGACTTTTCTCTGTCTGCATACAATGAGGATAGTCCAGTTCCTCAAGTTTAGGTGGTAATATATTTTGTTTTTGAATTGTGAAGACTCAATGTAAAGTGGCCAAATAATTGAATATTTTTATTGTTTCAGCTTGCTAACTATCTGAAGGATAATGGTGTGAAAAAGGGAGATGCTGTAATTATTTATTTGCCTATGCTTATGGAGCTCCCCATCGCAATGCTTGCCTGTGCCCGGATTGGTGCTGTTCATTCGGTATCAACAAGAACTTCAAAATATTTTCCTTGTCCGCCATTTCTTGTTTACTCCTGTTAAACTACTATGCCCGGATTGGTGCTGTTCATTCGGTATCAACAAGAACTTCAAAATATTTTCCTTGTCCGCCATTTCTTGTTTACTCCTGTTAAACTACTAGATTGCTTAATATGTTTGACTTGCCTTTTGAGTTAATAGTTAGTTATTTTCATCTGTTCAGGTTGTATTTGCTGGTTTTTCTGCAGAAGCTCTTGCCCAGAGAATCGTTGATTGTAAACCAAAAGTTGTAATTACTTGCAATGCTGTTAAAAGGGGCCCTAAGGTTCTCAATCTGAAAGATATTGTTGATGCTGCAATCAAGGATTCAGCCCAAAATGGAGTTTCTATTGGTGGGAATATCTTAATTTGTTTAATATTTCAGTTATATAATCACTGCAATATTGACCAGTTCTGATTTGCTGATTAAAATTCAGACACTAATGTGTAGACACACAAACACTAAGGGAGAGAGAGATCAATATAGAAAATACCAGTACGAAGTTTATGATTGGTGACAGAAGTGGAGCTTTCTAGCATGTATATACTAGATAGGTCAAGCACGTTGAATAAAAAGTGTACTGTATTTTAACATTTTCTAGTTTGTCAATAAACACATCCTTGCGGGTGTTGTTCATATCTCTTCCCTTTTTCTTTTATTGTGTGGTATTAAGTTTGTGACAAGTGAGTCCTATATCAGTTGGGCGTGGGACACAAATAATAATTTAAGTAGTTGCTGTCCCCTCTTAGCAGCCTGGCCTTTTGGAGTAGGCTTTATTCACAAGTTTATTTGATAGTTTGAGAATGTCATATGATGAAAACCTAGCGCATAGAAATCAGTGACCATTTGTAATTTCATTTACAATAACCATTGCAAACTGACTTCACTTATATTGATATGGACTAATAAAGTAGGCTGGGATATTCTAAAACTTCTCCCATGATGGTTCTGGATGAAACCCAGAGCACCAAAATTACTTACGTATATGAGAAGGGTAGAAGGACCATCATCGGATCAGGCACAGGGAGAGAGATGAAGGAGACAATATACTCCTTAACTATTTACCATACTGGCAGTCTATATAATAAGGAGAAATAAGGCGCATGAGCATGTGGGGGTAGGGAGGAGGGAGGGATTTTGGTTAGAACTTGGGAGAGACTGGTCTCTCAAATCGTCTAGGGGATTTTCTTCTTTATTTTATGCAACACTGGGTCTGAATTCGTTTGGTTTAGATCCATTATCAATACAAAAATAGTTCACATATATCTTTTCCTGCACATTTTCTCTGTTATCTAGCAGTTCTTGTCTATCCCTCTTGACCTGTTTCCCAATCTAACAGACATTTGCAACTGAACTGACCTGTTTCCCATCCTTTAGGGTTTTTGAAGATGTATATGTTACATCCATAATCTCTGGTTCATTGTGTTCTCTTTATTAAATTCCTTGATCTTATTCTCTTGCATTTTTTTGGTGTCTCAACAGATAAATGCTTAGTTTATGAAAACTCATTGGCAACGACGAGGGAAGATACCAAATGGAAGGATGGGCGTGATATATGGTGGCAGGTTGGTATATAAAATCCCCATTTAGCAGATAAACTCTCACATGGTTAACTAAGTGTAGAATCATGATTCTATTTTCCGTACTCTGCAAACTGTCTGCATGCCATGCCAAATAATTAGTTACATAATTGTTTCAGTATGAATTTCTTCAGTTATTTCAAACAGATTAGTTTGTTTCATATGATAAGGTTGCTATGAGTCTTGAATTTCTGTTTAACAGTGCTAAATATGTTTTCAATATCCAACGTTGTCCACGATTATGATAAATTTCATACTTCTTTTGAACATTTTTTTGGCTACCTTTGACTGGTTTTGCAGGATGTCGTTCCTCAATATCCAACTAGCTGTCCAGTGGAGTGGGTTGATGCCGAGGACCCACTTTTTCTACTCTATACAAGTGGGAGCACAGGCAAACCTAAGGTATCATTGTGCTGTTACTGCTGTACACTACGTCATGTTTCCTTTTTTTTTCCTTTCTTTATTTCAGCTGCTGCTTTCTAATATTTATGTTCCTAAAAGGGTGTCTTGCATACAACTGGTGGTTACATGGTGTACACTGCAACAACATTCAAGTATGCATTTGACTACAAGCAGTCTGACATCTACTGGTATCCCCTAGAAGCATTTTCTTCTACCTTTTTGACACGTTCTTGATGAATATGGTTCACTACTGTTATCTAATGCTTTATACTCTGACTTCAGGTGTACAGCAGATTGTGGTTGGATTACCGGGCATAGCTATGTCACTTATGGACCCATGCTCAATGGTGCATCTGTTATTGTGTATGAAGGGGTAATAAAAAATTTCTTAAAACATAGTTGTTTATTTATATGTGCGGCAGAGCTAGAGAAAATGAATCCAAGTGACATGCTAGCAGTGGAACCGAAAAGACCAATTTAACCATAAATTAATATATTGCTACAATTTAAGGATTCTGAAAAATGGTTTGATCATGTGAGAAGAAGAATGATTGAAGCTCAGTTGAACAGATAGAGGTTAGCTTAGCTTATAAGCAGTGTAGGAAAATGAAGAAAAACTTAGTAAAACCAATTTAGACTTTAGATCGAATTTCATCTCTGAAGACTTGGGCTCAATGATATTCTTTGATAAAGTAGCCAACCACACCCAGTGGGAAAAACTATTTGGTCGTTGCTTCTTGATGTTAACAATTCTAAAAAACAAAAGTACAGATTGTGTTATACCAGTGAGAAAAGAGTTTTTTATTGGCTCGCAGAATAGTTACGGAACAACAAAAACAAAATGAGCACCTAAAATGCATTTTAAAGTGACTACTTCATGTATCAATAGTTGACACACTGAGTTTTGGAGATACACTAGTTGTCTTGGCAACATATCTATATCTATATACATATTTACAGGCTTTATAAATAAAAGTAAGATAATCTCCGGAAACATCATAGTATTGGCATGTTGAGTTCATAGATAGAAAATTACGAGTCAATGAGTTGATAAGAAATACTTCACAACCTGAATGCAGGCTCCTAATTATCCTGATGCTGGGCGATGTTGGGACATTGTTGACAAATATAAAGTGACATTATTTTACACTGCCCCCACACTGGTGCGGTCCCTCATGCGTGATGGTGATGATGTAAGATACCTCATGATTCCGTGTGTTTCTCTATCAAAATTGATTTGATTATGAATGAATGCTTTTGTGTACACACACAACCCGGCTCGTCTCATCTCTTTTGGCTCTATTGTTGTCATACCTCAAATTAGTTTTACTTGGAAGGTTTTAGAAACGTAGTCTTGTTGCAATGTTAAAAGAAGTTAACTGTTGTTGTGTTGAGAAAATCCTGTTTATATTGTTTCCATTGCCAATATTTCAGATAAAAAACAAAATAATTATTTTGTAGTCATTATGAAAACAAAAAATGTTTTCTCTAACCAAATAGGTCCTTATGTATTCAAGATTATTTATTATAAATCTTCAACCAAAAGAAGCTTATATAAATCATCATGTAAAATTGATATCTTTTCATCTTTTATAGGAATATAACTAGTAGTTTATGATGATATTTGAATAAAGTTCCAACTACAATATCTGAACATATTGATAGAACACGGGAACTGTGATGTAATAGTATGTAGACTTCCATTGATTCTTAATTTAATTATTGTTGTTCATTCAAATCATTGTAATCTGTGCAGTTTGTTACTCGCTACTCAAGGAAATCTTTACGAGTCCTAGGAAGTGTAGGTGAGCCCATAAATCCAAGTGCATGGAGGTGGTTTTACAATGTAGTTGGAGATTCAAGGTGCCCTATCTCTGACACTTGGTGGCAAACAGAAACGGGTGGCTTCATGGTATTGTAGCTTCTAACGATTATCTGTTAAATTTGGTTCTAATGGCTGGCAATGAACATAGATAGACTCATTCCATTAGTCACAAATTCAATTAATTTGTTGCATACCACATGTGCACACCTCAAGAGGTAATGGAGATTTTGGGTTGCCCCCCCGCTACACTCACACACGAGTGAGATGCTAATCATGTCTTTGGGTCTAATTTTTTTTTCTGTTGCTTACAGATAACTCCACTACCAGGTGCTTGGCCCCAGAAACCCGGTTCTGCAACTTTCCCTTTCTTTGGAGTTCAGGTCTTCTATGCTGACCTTATGTGTTTCTTTTGTAATTTAATGTAAACTTTTTTTACTTCTAGTTTACTATTTCCCTTTGCCTTCATTACTAATCTATTTGTAACTGTAGCCTGTCATAGTGGATGAAAATGGTGTTGAAATAGAAGGTGAGTGCAATGGATATTTGTGTGTTAAGAAATCGTGGCCTGGAGCTTTCAGAACTCTGTATGGTGATCATGAAAGATATGAAACAACATATTTCAAGGCATTTGCGGGATACTATTTCAGTGGCGATGGTTGCAGCAGGTTAGTGTTTTGCTAGAACTATATGCCAGTTTCCAGGATTCTGGTCTAATAATCTTTGAATTTGAATTTAGCCTACGTGAATTAAATTTCTGTAGTTTTAGCTCGAATAGGGAAATACCACCAGAACACGAGACAATGTGCGGGATGATTATAATTTGCCCTTTAACTTTGTTTCAGGGATAAAGATGGATACCATTGGCTCACTGGAAGAGTTGATGATGTCATCAATGTCAGGTATTCTTTAAATTTTGAAATCTCTTTCTGATGATTCCTCAATCTTACAATTTTCTTCTTTACAGATATAGGCACGAAAACACTAATAGAAATGTCTATCTTCCATGTGGTTCTAATCTAATCTTTTTGGTGTTCTAATCTAATCATATAGTCGTGTTATATGCAGTGGGCATCGGATTGGCACAGCTGAAGTGGAATCAGCTCTAGTTTCACATCCGAAATGTGCAGAGGCTGCTGTGGTTGGTGTGGAGCACGCGGTATGTATTGAATGCATCGTATTCTTTCTGTGTGCTGGTCATCAAGTATCCAAATGATTGCTGCTAATCAACTACCATTACTACTGTAGGTGAAAGGACAGGGTATCTATGCATTTGTTACAATGGTGGATGGTGTTCAATACAGTGAAGAACTACGGAAGGAGCTCATACTCACTGTTCGAAAGCAGGTCTCTACTTCAAACTGACAACATAGAACTACTGTGTCTTGCTCTAGATATTACTTTGTTGAGTTATTACTCTGTTTTCCTTACACAATTTTCCTGGAAAAATATCACATTTTTCTGCACCAGTACCAGGTAATAATGGCTTTTGTATAGTTTTGTTGAAGATTCCACACTGATTAAACATATGATTAAATTATAATATATATATATATATAAAAAAAAAAAATGGGTGAATCACCCTCGTTTTGTTTTATTTATGGGATTTTTATCATCTCACAAAATGGTGTGAACCAATGTCATAAATAATTGGAAATTGTATTATTTTATTGAAAACTACTTAAAAGATGTATTGCAATCTCTTTTTTGGTTGTTGTTGTTGGTTCCCTTGGTAAGTAATTTTGTGAATCCTGTGGTACCTCAGACAACATTTCAAATCTTTGCTTTGTATGAATATATATAAAGGAATGATTGATGAGATTATTTTGTTGAACATTTCAGATTGGAGCCTTTGCAGCACCTGACAAAATCCATTGGGCACCTGGCCTTCCAAAAACAAGGAGTGGAAAGATAATGCGAAGAGTTCTGAGAAAAATTGCTTCCAGGCAGTTGGATGAACTTGGAGATACAAGTACCCTTGCAGATCCAAACGTGGTCAATCAACTTATCGAACTTGCTGATTCTTGAAGCCACAAACTATGTATTATTATAGGTATGAGAAATGCTAGTAAACACACTGTTGCGCACTCTTTATTATTAACTAAAATTTATTGGAAATCACAACTTTATGAGTTACCACTCTTTATTTAATAAATTTGACAAAGATTTTGTAGTTTCCAATAAATTTTTAACAGTAGAGAGTGTATTTGAATAACTGTTAGAGTGTGAATTAATAGTAATTCTCGGAAGCTACACTAGCCAGGGATAAGTAAAGGGACAATTTTGCCTGTGTATGTGTACTTTTATGGTCAATGTTAGTGCTTGTGAAATAATAAATAAATCATCAATTCCTTTCTTAAAATTCTCTTCTCTCTATTTATATAAACAGTTCCAATCTGCACTCTTTTTTTATTCCATAAAAATAAATATTAAATTAGTGAGTTAATGGTGGGGGATGGGGAAACGAATTAAACATTCCTTGCAACCCCGGTCTTTAACGGCAATTTCTCCCCCTGCACCATATATTTTTTATTTGCACCCAACATAAGTTTCTAATCTCAACTTTGTCCTTATCACATATTTGCGTACCGATAATCTCAACTTTGTCCTTATCACATATTTGCGTACCGATGTTAATATCCGGAAGTCACATATTTGTCTACAGATATTGACATTCGGAAGTGTTAGCATATTTGCCATTAATTGAAAAACACATGTTATTAACTTCCAGATTTCAACATCTTGAATCATTATTTGAAACCCTTGAACTTATGGATTTTCACATCCGGAACAGCTACGGATATCCATATCCAAGGCAAAAAATTAGTTATAACCTTCTGGACATAAGCATCAAGTACAACTTCGGATATGCATGTTCGGAATAGAAAAATACTTCTGGACATAGATATCCAAAAGTCACACAATTTGCAAAAACTTACTGCACTGCATATCAGTTTCCGCAACCATAACTCTTCTCCTCCTCTCCGTTGTTGTGCCTTAGGAACTCAGTGGTGTGTGTTGGGTGTTGTCGTGCCTTAGGTACGTAAGATTGGGTGCGTAAGGGTTGTTGTAGAAGAATGCATTGTTGTAGTGGAAACCTAAGTTTTATTTCATTAAGGATACAATAGACATTTTACATTGTTCATTAAAGGCACACATGATATGGTGTAGGGAGAATTTGTCATCTTTAACCTATTAAGCATGTCAAACTCATCAACTTTACTTCAATTTAACAAATTATGGAGATAGTCAACCACATTACTTTCCTCGATAGGCTTTTGCTTCCCATACCCTATGACTACCATTTGCACTCATACTCCATACTAATAACTAAAAAGACTGAAATATTGTTGATGTATAACTTAATCTCCAACCCTAATTCCCCCCCTTACCTTTTATGTTGGTTGCCTCTTCTTTCTTGCTCCCATATTGCCTCTTCTCTGCTGCTTCCATGTTGGCACTACACTCCATTGTTGTCACTTTGCGCCTTCTACTGTTGAGATTGAGTGAGAGTGTTTTGCTTCTTCTCCAACAACTTTTTCATCTTTTTTCCAAAACCACTACACTGTTGCAGGTGATTCGAACTTTTTCTACTTTCAACATAGCTTAATTTGGAAACCTCCAAGATTGCTTAATCCATACCATTTTCAAATTATGCAATCCATAAAGAAGGTGTTTGTTAAAACATGTTTTTGAATTGTAATTTTAGAACACCTTTCTGGATTGTTCAATCCGAAGCATATTTCTAGAATTCGTCATCTAGAAACATGTTTTAGATTAACAATCTAAAAAAGGTGTTACAAAATGACCAATTCGAAAACATGTTCTGGATTAGACAATCGTGAAAGGTGTTTTGGAATTACCAATTTAGAACATGTTTTTGGAATTTGTATTCCAAAGCATGTTTTTTTTATTTGTTATTAATACTAATTTAGCATATGTTCTTACTTAATAATATTTAGATATTTGTTTTGTGTATTTGCAGATAGTCATGGTTAGAATTAGAGGAAGTAATTCTCAATCTGGTCACAAGCCTTTGTAAAATGAAGATAATGTGGACAACCTAGTTTCATTCATGAGGACGACAAAGACATGAAGGTTCAAGTTGATGAACCTCACTTATTGGTTGATTCTTTTTTGGGAGGGGGGTCCATTGACACCTCATCACTCAAAAATTATGAGGAACATGTTGCTCATCATCTATGGGATGGAGTGGTATGAAATTATGTTGTCTATTACATTAGACTATCTATTTTAAATACTACCTAAATATTTATTGGTAAAGTAGGTGTTTTTTGGACAGAGATCAATAAGTTGGGTCCTCCGCATGAGCATATAAAAAACACATTGGAGTTATCTACGTTATCAGCTCTTGTTAAGACTAGTTATGAGGCTACTGCATTTGTTGAGAGCATAGTGATACAATTTTTTTGCATCTACCTATTGGTGAGATGACCATCACACCTGATGATGTGTCTAATTTGTTGCACCATCCAATTGTGGGGGAAATTATACACTTATGTCACTTTAGACAGAGTTGTAGAAACAAAGGTGTTAGTAGAAGTGTTTTGTGTTTATTGTGTTGCTGCATAAATAAGACAATACAAAGTGGTCATGTGTTTTAGAGATTGTTAAGAAAAATTTATGATAATGTATGTAGGAAAAGGAAATGCACCATTTCAACACGAGTATATGTATCGGCAATTCGGTTATGCTTGTTATACAAATACAAAGTAGTTCGCTAGGTATGCAACTTTGTTACTGGTTAGTGTTATAAATGTTTTACTATTTGTTAGGGCATTATTTTTGTCTAGTGACTTGAGTTATAACCTAAAGCAAAATATACTTGGAGTTGAAGGCACAAGCTAACAGGAAAATGTTAAAGCTTAAAATAAATTACACTTTACCTACAAGTGAAGCGAAGTTATTTTTTCTTTGGATAAAAGAATTGAGGATGTGAACTTGGCTAGATGGGTTGATGTTGTAAAGGGAAGGATTCATGGGTTGAAAAGTCATGATTGTCATGTATTCATGGAGACATTACTTCCTATTGTGTTTAGCTCATTGCCAATGCATGTTTTAAATCTTCTTATTAAAATTAATCATTTCTTCAAAGATTTGTGCTCTGCAACATTGAATAATGAATCACTAACAAGGATGGAGCAAAATATTCCAATCATTATTTGCATGTTGGAGAGAATATTTCCTCCTGGATTCTTTGATTCAATGAAACATCTCCCTATTTGTGTAGTTTCGAATTTATGATGGAGTTGAGAAAGGTTGCGGAAGCACTTGGAACTTAAGAGGAGTTCAAAGAAATTAAAGTGAAGAAAGGTGAATTAGGGAGAGTGAGAGGTTAAGCCAACTCACTAGGCAAAGTTCTAAGGAAGCTACTAAGGGTTCTACCCTAAAGAGAGCTAAGACAATGTATGAGACTGAATTTTGACAGCATAACACTTATTTAATTCCAAGCTTCTTTACATGTAATCTGCCCACTTATTTATATAGTGTAAGGGGCTGGACATTTTGGAGTCAAAATTTGAAAATTCAAAAATAAACTCTCCAATGACAAGGTGCCATGTGAACTTATGCTTTCCATGTGTAGTTCAAACCTTCCATGCTAAACTCTCTCCATCTTAGGCTTCCATGTGGACGTCCACGTGCTATTTGTCAAGGTAATTTTTGTCCTTTATTATACCATAGATGGGCTAGGGTTACATTGGGCTAAAAAAAGCTCAATTGTTACCCTAACTTGTCACTTCTAACCCTAACTAGACCTAATCTACTATTGGCCCAAATACAAGGCCAGAAACCAACACTACTCAGTCCAAATATTTGGCCCAATTATTTTATGCTACTAGGCCCAATGCATGACCCATGAAGTCCTAAACAACTTTATACAATTATTTAAGCTAAAGCTTGACCCAAAAAATAATGTTCACTAGTCTCTTCTGAAGTCAGCCGAAACTCAGTATTTTTGTGTTCTTCTGACCATAGGTCTAATTAATGTTTTGATGACTTTGAGGTCTTCTTGGATATGCTTTGTAGATTACTTAATCCTAGAGTTGTCCTTTTGATTGAGCCTACATGAGGGCAAAGAGATGATTGAAATTGTGGTTGGGAATGAATTGCATGATAATTCTGATTTTGAGTTTGAATAATTATTTAACTTTGAGATTTTTTCTGAAGGGGAAGAGGAGGAGGGATTTGCCCTATTGGATAATATTGAAGACAATTATGTTGCGATTAAAGAAGAGTCGGATAATTACAAAACATAAGACAATTTCTTTCATGTTTTGAACTTAAAATTAATGATTATTTGATTTGATGTTAGTGTTATTTGAACTTCTAGACATAATGATGGTGTTGCCTTCATGAGTGATTGGATTTCTTGATTTGTTGAGAGGATTGGAAAAAGCTAATGGATGAAATGGACAAGGATGGCTCCAATGGATCTATGGTTTCCTTGAAGGTGCATGAGAGGTAGGGAGGTGATTGGTTGAGCCATATCACTTGGAGAGGTAAAGAAGAAGATCAAGGTGTCTAGTGAGAAAGCTTGCTAACTTGGGCTATTCACTCATATATTGATCTTAGAATTTTATGAGCCAAACACCTCTTTATATAGGGTAGATGTCCAGCCAATGTAGAAAGAAAATGGTGGGAAAATTCAAATGCTAGAGGTTTGAAATTGGCGCCTATTTTGGAGTCACAAGGAAAGCATGACCAAGGTGTGCTTCATGTGACTCTTTTTAGGTTTAGGACTAGCCTAAGTAAATTTAGAAGTCTTCTAGAAACCCTCATTCAACCTAGGTTGTTTTTTAGTTGCCTAATTCAACCCTAATTATAATTAAGAAAAAAATACAAGTAAAATTTGTATTCTATTTTTGGCAAGAAAATAAATTCTATTCTACAATTCTTTACTAGGTTATGACATTTTTTAACATGTAGAGGAAGGTGTCTCTGCCATCAGTAGTAGAGTCTCAATCTTCTTATATCTTCCTTGTCATGGATCTAGTGATTGGGTCTGATCTTAACCTTCTTTCATCACATAATATTATTATTAGTTATGATTATCTTTTTCATTATTTTATATTTTTTTTAAAGTTATTTATATGTATATATTGTATATATTTTTACCACAATGTTTCTATCATAACCCATTAAGAGTTTCGTTATAACTTCATAAAGGATTTTTAGAATGCCTGATATTTTTTTAAAGCGATTTTGATAACACTAATAAATTGAGAAGAACAAGAAAGATATAGTGAAAAAAAAAGGTGAAGAAGGTTAAAAAAATATAGTGAAAGCACATAAAGGAGAAGCACAAATGAGAACATACCAAAAGAAGAAAATAAAATGGGTAGAAAAAGAAGAACAATAGAAACTTAGCGGAACACGGATCAAGTATGAAACACTCTAGTGGAGAACAGAGGAAGAGAAAGTTGGAAAAGAAGAACAAATTTGGTGATATCACGTTCTCAGGCTCTCTTACTTTTGATAGCTAGAGTAATTAATTTATGTTTTAATATCTGAAGTTTTGATATATCACCTGGATGTTAAATTTTATCAATTAGAAGACACTTGGCCCACCAACTTCAGCTTTCCACCAGCTACCACCTTATGTTCTAATGATTATTTTAATCAATAAGAAGAAAAATAATTGTCTGGGGTTAAAGTTAAAGTTATGTCTGGGGTTATTTTTTTTCCCAGCCCAACAAGCCACATTGGTCCACACATTTTTTTCAACATAAAAATAAATAAATTATAACAATAAATAAATTTTTAAATAATAAGTTAATAAAATATGTTTTAATCCTCATAAACCAAAATAAAAAAATATAGGTTGTCATTTGTACTATAAAAAGAATTTGTTTTCTTTTTGTTATTTTTTTATATAAAATTATTTAAGTTTTTGTTTATTTT
>Ga0123341_1003753_pt1 | contig 13143 bp, 14 predicted proteins | sample Turbeapinknodule_FD_89959 | JGI IMG/M metagenome (GOLD analysis project Ga0123341, IMG submission 89959) | Root nodule microbial communities of legume samples collected from Mexico - Turtle bean Mexico pink nodule | ecosystem: Host-associated > Plants > Roots > Nodule | place: Mexico: Nepantla... | reverse complement strand
TGGCCTTCTTGGGTTTGGGCTTGGGCTTTGGGCTTGGGCCTCATCTTTATTTTATGTCTTCTTTTAATTTTGAGAAGACTAGAAGGAAGAACTTCAAATGTGAAGGTGGATGTCCTCTTCCTCTATTAATAAAAGGCTCCTTTATTTGATTCTCATCAGGGATAGCCGAAAAAATTGCAAAGAATTGAGAAAACTCTGATGAAGGCCCAGCTGTTGGGGTGAAACTGAGCTGGAGCCACGTTTATTTCGGTCAAAAGCTCCCTTTCGAAGTTGGTGAATGGGAGGCGTTGCCTAAGGCACTTAAAAACGGTCTGGTAGAAAAAGAAGAATGGCTCCCTGTCGTTGGAGCGGTTATCAACGCATACCGGTTCGCCAGCTATACAATGGCGAACGGAGATATAGGCATCGTGTACCCTCCCGAACGCTCTACCTTTAAAGTCAGGTTCACAATCTAAGTGAGCCCTCCAGTCAACAAGGGAGGTCAAGGAAGAAGTCTCAACGAGAAGTTCATTAGAAGCGCAGGGGTATAATGGTTTATAGTTGATGCTAGGAGGAGGAGGGTTGGTAGTGACTTTTGTTCGCGCCATGATGAAGGGGAGCTAGGAGAAACAAAGAAAGGAAGAAACAAAGGTTCAACAACGGGAAAACTACGGTGTGGAGCGAGAAAGCTCAGAAAAACCCTACCCACTCGAAGAAATCCAGAAACATAGGAATAAATAAAAACCAGAGAAAACCTAAAATGCAGAAATTTAAACAGTCTTAGGCAGTTTATCAGTACATAAGAGCAAGAGTAAAAGATCAATCAGCGCACTGTGCATGTCTTGTCACAGAATGCCACGTACGACGGTAGGGCGAGGCCATAGTCTTTTCGTTGAACAAGTCGTCAGCTCAAGACAGGGGGGGCTTGTGTACTGTATGGTCCTCGGGCGTTGACCAAAGTCAACATGGTGGGACCCCGAGAGAGGAATCCATCAGAAAGTACTACAGGACAGGAAGAAGTTTTCTTTAAGGTCCACAGCCTTGGGCGTTGATCAGCCTCGGGTGTTGCCCAGGCTCAACATGATAAAGGCGTTTGGAACGTTTTGGCAGGCTACGGAAGTGTTCCCTCCTGATACCCGCGAGCAAGGACAACCGTGGAGGAGGCGACATAGAAGGAGTCAACACAATAGGACAACACGGTAGAAGGGGGCACGGTAGGGGCGTGGAGGCCTTGGGCCTCGACATCCCATATAGTAGCAAAAGATAAAGAAAGGTGGTTCTCAAACTACACCCCAGTACCAGAAGGGACAGACCCGACTCACGAAGGATCTGTGCACGAGGTGTAGGGACGCGACAGTACATACCACCGTTGGAAAGCCACTGGGACAGAAACGACCCATGAGGAGGTCATGTCCCAGAAGGTGATCTGCATGCATGGTACGTGAAGAGGGCGTACTCCCAGGGCGAGTGACTCAGAGAATGGGCGCATGAGTTGGCACCCATGCAGTCATCCCCACGCGAGTTGCACTTCGACAGGGCAATCCTACACACTGAGAAGACCCTAAGACTGGGAACGGTGTTGCTAAGGAGCGCCCACAGAATACGCAAGTCTCAGTCTGACACGTGGACAAGAACACTGGGAAGGTATATAAGGTTTTACGGTAAACAGAATAAGGTACGTTTTCAAACATTCACATACTAGTTAACTCATTTGAGAGAATTCAGTTACACTTTTCTCTGGAAATTGATCTTACGGTGTCTGCGACGAGAGGTGTTTGGTGTTTCCTGTCCAATAGCTGACTTGATCGTCGGAGTGTAAACGGTCGCGAGGGCGCCATTTGTCTCTCTGTTTCAGGTGCTCACGACAGAGGAAGGAGAACGCTGGAACAGAAGCGAAGGGGCTCCAGAAGCGCAGTTCGTACATACGCACGAAGGTGATCCAAGTCAACCGGCCGGAACAGATGATTTTAACAAAAAACTGGATGATTTCTTAGGAAGAGAGGATTGAGCAAAAATATGGTTTTATCTTTCTATTTCTATTTTCTTTTCAGTATTTAAATTTGATTTTATTTTTTTGTGTAGTTTTTCTTTTTCAGTTATTTTGCTTTCTGTTTATTTTCTTATTTGGTAGTTTAAATAAATTTGTTGTTTTGTTAGTCTTATGTCTTGAATAAATTTCAATTTTAAATTGTGTGTTTTCTAGTTTTATTTTTCTCAAATAAAAAGGACTAAAATATTAATTTTGAATTGTGAAAAAAAGGAATTTGTCTTTAAATATTAGATAGTGAGATGAATTAGACACAGGTTAGAAAAGAAAATATGATTGAATCTCTACGCAAATGTAGTTGAAATGGTGATACATGAAAATTTAATAGGATGATTGATTAGGACAGAGAATGACAAAACAAAAAGGAATGAATCCAATTAAACCAAGTGAGTGTGTGATCCTTAAAAAGTTTTGAGAGTTTTACTTATGAATTGACAGTCGTGGTTGCTTAATTTTTATTTTTGTTACATCATAAAAGAGCATGAAGATGATTGAGGCATTTGTTTGTGTTAATTAGGAACCTAGGACGAAATAGACAACCTTTATCTTATTATAATTTCATTATTTTATATCTCCTTTGGGCCAGGAATTTTTGTTATTATTGCACCCTAACCTTTGATGATATATTTTCCTACCCTTTAGTATGTGTAATGGTAGGCTAGAACCGAGAGGTTATGCCGAGAATCACATATAGGAATAACCGAAAGGTTATGCCGATAACTATATGTATAAAAGAATAAAACTAAAATATATATTATAACAACGCCCAATTAGATAAAAGCCTGCGTTAGGGGGTGCGTAAATGATAAAGTGGTGTAGAAAGAAAGTCCAAAGGTAAAATATAAGCCCATTAAGAAAACTGTATAAATAGGAGGTCAACACAAGAGGTAAGCAAGAGTGATTTTTGTCTGATGAACATTAAACCGTTTTTGACTTTGGCATCGGAGCGCCTTGCAGGTACACCAACCCATTTGTGAGGAGGAGAAGCCGAGAGAGCCCAACCTGAGGAGAAGCCGAGAGAGCCCAACCTGAGGAGAAGCCGAGAGAGCCCAACCTGAGGAGAAGCCGAGAGAGCCCAGCCTGAGGAGAAGCCGAGAGAACCCAGCCTGAGGAGAAGCCGAGAGAGCACAGCCTGAGGAGAAGCTGAGAGAGTCCAGCCTGAGGAGAAGCCCAAAACTCAAACCTGGAGAGAGGTCCAAAGCCCAAAATCAGAAGACCAGTGGAAGGAGTTAGTCTTGTCAACTTATTTGAGTGTTCTCGATCCTTGTTGTAAGAACATTTTGGCGCCCACCGTGGGGCCGAGAAGTGGTTGAAAAAAGTTGAAGACAAGATGAGTCAGAGAGAAGAGTAGTGTGGAGAGGAAACAAATAATCTTAGCATGCTAATGGCAATGTTAATACAATTACAAAAAGAATTTGAAATGCTAAAAAAAAGTAATGAAGAAGAGTTAAGTATGTTGAGAGCCGAAAATACACATATGAGGAGAAAATTACAAGAAGAAACAGTGTTGAATTCATCCTTTGAAACTGTTCAGCCAAGAGTACACATAAATGAAAGAGTTCATCATAATGAAAGCTCCCAAACAAAAAGAAGATTGCTTGAAACCTCTGGAGTTTTTGTGGGAATATCTTCTAGAAAGCATATGTTCTATGATGCTATAGTTGATACTCTGTTGCCTGACAATTGAAAAAATTTAACCATAGACAAATATGATGGAAGCACAAATCCTGATGAGCATATTGCAATATATACCACTCGGATCAGTTTATATATGTGGAATGATGTTGTTATGTGCAGGGTATTTCCTACAACACTGAAAGGAGCAGCGTTGAGTTGGTTCACACGTCTCCCATCATTGAGTATTGATTGTTTTGATACATTGGTAGAAGAGTTTGGTGCTCAGTTTACGACTAGTCGACCCCATCATTTAACATCGATTGCATTGGTAAACATAAGGCAAGAAAAGGGGGAGTCGTTAAGAATGTTCATGGAGAAGTTTGGAAAGGTTGCCTTTGGTATTTGAAATCTCAGCCCAGAGGTTACCATGCATCATATGATAACAACACGAAGACCAAATGAATTAAGGCAACAAGCGTCGAAGTTTATGCAGATGGAAGAGCTAAGAGAGTTTTGCAACCAGGCGAGAGCTGATGGAAGTGAAAAAAAGGGGATGGAGAGAGAAAGTGGACCTATAGCTAGAAAAGCAAGAGAAGAGTTTCGAAGTCGAAAATTCCAGCAATACACACCTTTGAATACTAACAGAGCAAGAGTTTTACAAGAAGCCATGGCAGCATAAATAATACCACAACCAAGAAAAGCAAGAACATCGGAGAGAGCGGATCATACTAAGCACTGTGAATATTATAAAAATCATGGTCATCATACAGAAGAATGTATTGGGTAGAAAGATAGAATAGAAGAATTGATTCAAGCGGGGTCATTAAGACCTTTTGTTCAAGGAGGAAATACAAGAATGAGGCAAAGTCCGGAAAGAGAGTTGAGGAGTGGAGAAATAGGAGAAAAAAGGGTGGAGAGATTTAAAAGAAAAGATAATAGAAGAGTGGAAAAAAGAGATGAAAGAAGGGGTGGAAGGCCGGAAGGAAGAAGTGATAGAGGTTACCAAAATACACAATCAGTAAGGAGAAGTAGGGAGCGAAGTTTAGGAAGACCGGTGAGAGGTTTTATTAACACGATTTCAGGTGGATTTTCTGGAAAAGAGTCATCGTCGGCGAGAAAACAGTATTGGAGAAGTGTCAGAACAATCAATCATATTTTTAAAAGAAGAACTTTGCCACCAATGCTTTTCACAGATGAAGATTTTCAAGAAATTGATCCTGATCATGACGATCCCATGATGATAACAGTAGAAATAGCAGAATATGCAGCTATGAAGACCCTTGTTGACCAGGGAAGTTCGGTTGATATTTTATTTTGGGATATGTTTAAAATGTTACACTTGAGAGAGGAAGATATCGTACCATTTTGAGAACAAATCATTGGCTTCTCGGGAGAAACGGTCAGTACCAAGGGGTATATTGATTTAGAGACAACATTTGGAAGTGGTAGTAAAACTAAGAATATTAAAATCAGGTATTTGGTGGTAGATGCTTGTTCATCGTATAATGTGTTGTTGGGGTGGTCTTCTTTGAAAAGCTGAGGGCAATAGTTTCAACACCACACTTGGCCATGAAGTTCCCAACAGAGGAAGGGGAGATAACAACCATTTATGTTAACCAAAGAGATGCTCGAGAGTGTTATGCGACAGGGTTGAAGATGAATTTGAAAACGAATAAAGAAGATACCAAAAAAATGGTGGAAATGGTGGATTTGGACCCAAGGTTGAATGACAAGAGGTTAGAACCGAAAGAGGAAACAACATCTGTGGTGTTGGGGCAAGATGAGAGGCAATGTACCTATATAGGTGGGAGTATGCCTGAAGATTTGTTAAACAAACTGATTGCAGTTTTGCGTAAAAACAAAGATTTATTTGCTTGGAAACCAGTTGTTATTCCTGGAATTGATCCAGAGGTAATTTGTCACAAGCTGTCTGTTTGCCGAGGTGCAAGGCCGATATCTCAAAAGCGAAGAAAGTTGGGTGAAGAAAGACGAAAGGCAGCGATTGAGGAAACTGAAAAATTAATGCAATCTGGTTTCATTCGGGAGGCTCAATATACAACGTGGTTATCCAATGTGCTTGTTAAGAAGCCGAATGGAAAATGGAGAATGTGTACCAATTATACGGATTTAAATAAAGCATGCCCAAAAGATACATATCCACTGCCGAATATAGACCGATTGGTTGATGGGGCATCTGGTCAAGAGATGATGAGTTTTCTTGATGCTTATTCAGGGTATAATTCAGATACAGATGTATGAACTAGATATCCCAAAAATAGCTTTCACCACTGATACTGCAAATTATTGTTATAAAGTTATGCCTTTCGGTTTGAAGAATGCAGGAGCAACATATTAGAGGCTGATGGATAAGGTGTTTAAAGAACAAATTGGAAAGGACATGGAAGTTTACGTTGATGATATGATTGTTAAGTCAGGTGAGGTACATAAGCATTTGGAAGACCTTGAAGAAGTGTTTGCGCGAATAAGAAAATACAACATTCGTCTTAATCCAGAAAAGTGTGTTTTTGGTGTGAGGGGAGGAAAATTTTTAGGTTTCATGCTAACTAACATAGGCATTGAGGCAAACCCTGATAAATGTGAAGCGATAATGAAGATGAGAAGTCCAACAAACTTGAAAGAAGTACAAAGATTAGTGGGGAAGTTGAATTCACTGTCAACATTTTTACCAGTGCTGGCCGAGAGAACCAAACCAATAGTAAACTTATTGAAAAAATATGAAACCTTTGAGTGGAGTGAGCAATGTGAGCAAGCCTTTTCCCAAATAAAAAGTATAGTAGCCGAACCACCAATCCTAGTTAAACATGTGCCAACTCAACCCATCATAGTTTACCTAGCAACTTCACATGAAGCTATAGGAGCCGCTTTAATCCAAGAAAACCCAGATAAAAAACCAATATATTTTGTGAGTAGGTCCCTTCAAAATGCCAAAACCAGATATCCCAAAGTTGAAAAAGTTGCCTTAACACTGGTGTATGCCACAAGACGTCTTCGACCATATTTTCATAATCACTAGGTAATTGTGAGAACAAATTATCCAATATCTAAAATTTTGCGAAAACCAGAACTTGTAGGTAGAATGGTGACATGGTCAATGGAGCTTTCAGAATATGGAAACAAATATGAACCGAGAGGACCAATCAAAGCCCAATCCCTTGCATATTTCATTATTCAAATGCCGACAACAACACAACCGGAACAATGGACATTTTATGTAGATGGCTCGTCGAACAAAAAGGGAAGCGGAGAGGAATAGTACTTGAAGGACCGAATAACTTCCAAGTAGAGATGGCATTAAGATTTGAGTTCAGAACATCCAACAATCAAGCCGAATATGAAGCTCTTATTGCAGGATTGTTGTTGGCCAGAGACATGGGAGTGGAGAATGTAGTTTGTAAAAGCGATTCTCAACTTTCGGTGGGGCATGTTCAGGGAGAGTATCAGGTAAAAGATCCATTGTTAATGAAATATTATCATAAAGTATTAAATATCATGCAATGCTTTAATAAGGCCGAAATAAAATATATTCCGAGAGAATTGAACATGAAGGCAAATTCGTTGTCTAAATTAGCAAGGCAACAACGAAAAGTGCAACATAATTCAATCATACAACAAACCCTCAGCCATCCAATGGTTAGCCTAGAAGAATGTTTCAATGTTGCAACATCAAAATATGAATGGATCAAAACATATATAGAAGTTATAAAGATCCCAGAACAGGGTGTTGAAGCAGATGCTAGAATGACAAAGAAAGTGGCTAGTTTTGTTTTGATTGGTGATGAACTGTACAAAAGAGGATATTCTATGCCTTTGTTAAAGTGTCTTTCAAGAGAACAATTTGAATATGTAATTAAAGAGCTTCATGAAGGAATTTGTGGATTACATTGTGGAGCTCGAACAATGGCGACAAAAATTTGCAGGGCTGGGTACTACTGGCCAACAATCTGAGAAGATTGTGAGCTCTACGTTAAAGCATGTAAAAAATGTCAAGAGTTCGGAAGTTTAAATCATATACCAGCACAAGCATTGTAAAGAATTGTTTCCCATGGCCATTTGCAAAGTGGGGAATCGATATACTTGGTCCGTTTCCACTTGGACGTGGACAGACCAAGTTCATGATAGTAGCTGTGGACTACTTTACTAAATGGATAGAAGCAGAAGCGTTGACTAAGATAATTGCTTAGCAAGTTCAAACATTTGTATGGAAAAATATAATATGTCGATTTGGAATCCCACATACCATTATAACTGACAATGGCCGACAGTCATTGACAAAAAACTTGTGGAATTTTATGCAGATTTAGGGATCAAGTATACAACAACTTCAGTTGAACATCCGCAAACAAATGGACAAGCTGAAGCTGCAAACAAAGTTATTCTCAGACAACTAAAGAAGAGGTTAGGAAGTGCTAAAGGATTATGGGCAGAGAAGTTACAAGAGATATTATGGGCATACAGATGTACACCACAAACTTCAACTGGTGAAACACCGTTTAACCTTACGTACGGAACAAATGGAATGTTACCGGTAGAAGTTAATGAGCCGACATTACGAAGGCAAATAGAAGATTGGAATATCAACAATGAGTGTTTGAGGACTGATCTTGATCTTATTGAAGAACTTAGAGAACAAGCAAAAATAAAGGAAGCAGCAGTAAAGAGAAGAGCAACGAAGAAGTTTAATGCAAAAGTAAAATCTAGAGATTTTAAAGAAGAGGACTAGGTCTGGAGAATGTGAACTGATGCTCGAAAAGATCCACAACATGGAAAGCTAGCATCTAATTGGGAAGGTCCTTTCAGAGTGCTAGAAAATTTACAAAATGGAGCTTACAGATTAGAAACTTTAGAAGAAAAAGTAATACCAAGAACATGTAATGCAAGTCATTTGAAGTTTTATTTTAGTTGAAGTGGAAGATGTAAAAAAAATACTTTTGTGTACAAACTTATCGTTTAATGAAGAAAAAGCAATATTAAGCAAGTAAATTTATCTCATTCAGTGATTTTGATTTTTCGGTCTTGGATGATATCACTCCAGGTGAAACCCTACCGAAAGAAGTTTCTTTGGTCTTGGAAGATTTCATTATACTTGAAACCTTGCCAAAGAAGATAAATCATGAAACTTTCGGGCTTGGATGATTTCACTCTAAGTGTTCATAGATATAAAAACCGAGAAGTCTAAATTTTTGCATACTTAAATATAAAACCGAGGGATCTAGCGAGAAGGATGTCAAACCAAACATTTGTGCTCCAGTATCAAGTCAAAAACTCCAACTCGTAGAATTGTCGAATTAGTTTTACGAAAAGACTAAAAAGTTGCTAAAGCAAGTATTTGTGTTTCAATGAAAAGCCGAAAAAATCCAAGTCACAAGGTTTGATAATTTTACGTTTTCATTACAAAACCGAGAGGTCTACGATGACTTCTAATGGTAACCGAAACAAAATTAAGCATTTAATTCGAAACCATAACTTCCAAAAAGCAATTTGAGCTGAGAGAAAGCGACGAAAATTACAAATTCGAATGAAAGGAAATAAATGATATTCTTTATAATAAAGCATAAGCATAAGGCAAACGATAGAGTTCAAAAAAGGCTAAATTTAGATTTCAAAGTTAATACATTGATAAGCCATAGTGGCATTCCAAAACAAATTCACTTTTCGGTAAACTAACCGAAAGCTATAAACAAAAGCGTGAACCCATATTCATTAAGCTCATGACATTAACATCTTCGGCATCTTCTCCAGGAATCTCGTTAACATGAATTAATTCACCATTATAAAAATCTTTCTTAACATCAAAGTTGCCCTCATCAATAGGAATCTTGTAAAAATGCTTCGTTTGCTGAAGAGCTTTGTCAAAGCCTAATTTATGTTGTTCTAAGATAAAGCTTTCGGCTTCAAAAAAATTCACCTTTAATTGATCTATTTCCTCCTCCATAACCTTGATGGTGCTTATGTTAGATTCCTTTGCGGAAGATAATTCCAATATCTTCTCATTCAAAAGATGATTTTCATTACGAAGTCGAATGATCTCTTCATCAGTCTTCAAGTTCTAGGCCTTGAAGTCAGAAACTTGCTTTCCAAGATTTTCTTTTTCTATCTCTTGTTGATTTTTCTGCACGTTCATTTCCTTTAGTTGCGAAGTTAAAGAGGTCATTTTCTCGTTAGCTTCGGCAAGTTCATTCTTCAACTTTTCAAACTCAGCAAGAGACAAGCAACTCCCATTCTTTGCTTTCATCATCTTCCCAATCAAAAGAGTTATACTTGAAAGCTCGATAATAGAGTCAGCTAGTGAAGCAGCATCAGTGGCCTTCAACATGTTGTATGATGATTCAGTAAAAGAAGTTTGAACGAACTTTGCATATTTTGTGGAAGCACCAAAAATTGACTCTGAGAGAGGTTCTGATGAACCACCTTCGGCATGACGATGGCGCCGAGAAGAGGAGTGGAATCTTTTGCTACTTCTATCTCGTTTTTTAGACTTCTTGGAAGGACCAACAGCATGGTCATCGTTCACAGGTTCAGTTGCCTCAACACGTGAAAGAGGCTCTATAGTCTCTACTTCTACCAAAGGGTTGACCACATTTTCACGCCGAGGAGTAACATCACCTGTTTTGCTCAAAAGTTTTGAGAAATATGATCGAGCTTTCGAATTTGTAGCCGCCATCAATGCTAAAAACCAATAAAAAATTTAGCAAAGTTAAAAATCTCATGCTATAAAGCGAGAAAATGTGAAACAACTACAACCAATGAGATCTTCTCGGGGTCTTGTTGAAGTATACAATTGTAGCAAAGCGCGAGTGGGAATCCGGTACGAGATGTGACCAAAAACTTCAATAATATGACGGTCGGCAGCATCCATTGAGTGACAGGACCACGAATTAAACTTCAAAGGATCTATCGTCCAATACAAAGGAAATTTTGGGATATCTCCATTGAAAAAATATTCTTTTCCTTCTGGCTCTATTAGGACCTTAAAAAATCCTCCTTTGAAATCTTTGTATGAAGAGGTATAGGGTTTAAGAAAACAAATTCTAGGCTTACTAATAAGAGACAACCAACCTGGTCGTTTGCCAGGCCGAGAGCTATAATAATACAAAAAAGATTTCGGGCTAGGAGAAAGTGACAATAATTTACACAAAATGCTAAAAGCTTGCATTGGAGCCCAACCATTAGGATGAAGCTGGGTAGGAGCAATATTGAGAAAATTAAGAACGCCCATTTGAAAATCATTCAAAGGCAATCGAATATAAAGATCTCTAAAAAAACAAGCGTAAAAATAAAAAAAATCATTACTATCATTTTCTCGGCCATGGGAAACATTATCAACATTCCCCACAGGCCAAAAAGAAATTATATCACTCCCAATATCAGAATAATAAATTTGAGAATTGGAAAGAAAACTACGAAGCTCATTAGCGGAGCGATACCGAGAGAAAAATTCTCGGACTTTAGAGTTAACCCAATTATAACCTGGACGAAGATTTTTCCCTGGAGCGATTCTTTCGAATCTTTGAGGAACACCAACAGTAGTGGCTTCATTTGAATCCTTCATGAAAGAAAGAGTAACAGAAGACGACTTTGAATCAAGATTTTGTTCGTCTCGTACCACTCATCCAATAGATTTTGTTAGAATGTATGGCTTTAAACTAGAGGGGGTGAATGGTTTAAAGAGGGTTTTCAAAATCTTTTAAGCCAAGAATGAAATTTACTTTGAGAATCACTTGATTTAGAAATCAGTTTGCCAAAAAACAAAGCAAAAAGCACAGCACCAGAAAAACAATCGGTTGTTTCGCAGAAACAATCGATTGTTTATACTAGTTTTACAAATATCAAAATTGAAATTAAAGAGTTAAAGGATAGAGAAAATGCACACAGAGATTTATACTAGTTCACTCTAAACCTAGAGCTACATCCAGTCTTGCCAGAAACCACTGGGGAATCCACTAAGCAATCAACCCAGATCACTTACAACACAACCAAAGAAGTGACCTTTATCCCCTCAAGACACACACTCCCTTTGGTCCAGCACAACAACACTAAGAATGTTGATCTTGATCCCCTCAAGAACACACAACACTTCTCAGTAAACACACAAGGTTTCTTTCAGCAGATACAAAGGATTACACTTGTTACAGAACAAATCTGAAATCAATACAAGATGAAAAATCTCATCTCACACTCTTTGAACAATCTTAATCTCTAAGCAATTCTCAACTTTTTCTCTTAAGCAAAATCAATGAAAAACTCAGATATGTTTTTCCTTATTAAAACCAAATTGTTTGTTATCAAATCTTAACAAACTATTCATTGCATTTAAAGATTGGTCAAAGCATTAAAAATTGGAGCGTAAATAGTTAGAATATCATTTAATGCTTAGTCAAAGCATAAATTAGTTTTCTGTTATGGTACCAAAACAAACAATTGGTTGTTTCCACGAATCAATCGGTTGTTTTGGTTTTGACAGCAAGCCAACCATTGAAAACAGTTTTCAACCTTTCTAAAAACTCCTAAGTATAAAACAATCGGTTGTTTCGACAAAATAACAGGTTGTTTTTCACTTAGTTTGAAAAACACTTTTCTTTTAAAAGGTTTGAGAATGCTTATGCTTTGGATTCAATCAAGAGTGGATTATAAATAAAATCTACCCCAGATCCTAACTAAAAGACAGCACAGCAACAACAAGCACAACTAGCCTTTCATTATCCTTCAAAGGGTTTGGATTCTTCAAAGCTTGAACACACTTGGTTCAACAATCTCCCCCTATTTGATGAAGACAAATCCCTAGTGCTTGTGTTCGATCTGATTGAATCTGAAGCAGTACCTGCAAAAATAGCATATATACAGTCCAATGCCTCTTACAGCAGCAGGTTAGATTTTCTCACATTGAAAGCATATTTCCTGATAAACAATCGGTTGTTTCTATCAGCAGCAGTGGAAACAATTTTAATGTTAGAGATTTCAGCAGTTTAAAACAGTTTCAGAGAAAGATACCTAACTCATTTCTTAGAAAGAAGAACCTCTCTTTTGGTAATGGTTTAGTGAAGATATCAGCCAACTTCATTTTTGTTTCTACAAACTTCACTTCACAGTCCCCATTGCTTACATGATCCCTGATGAAATGATGACGTATCTCAATATGTTTGGTCCTTGAATGCTGAATCTGATTTTTGGTAAGATTGGTGGCACTTGTGTTATCACACATCAAAGGAACTTTGTTGATTTGCAATCCAAAGTCTGCAAGTTGTTGTTTGAGCCACAAAATTTGTGCACAACAGCTTCCAGCAGCTATGTACTCAGCCTCAGCAGTAGAGAGAGCAACACATGCTTGCTTCTTGCTATGCCATGAGATAAGGCTTGACCCAAGAAGGTGGCAAGTGCCACTTGTGCTCTTCCTATCTAGCTTGCAACCTGCAAAGTCAGAATCTGAATAACCAATTAAATGAATGGGAGAGTGAGAAGGATACCATAACCCAACAGTTGAT
>Ga0123341_1003752_pt1 | contig 13144 bp, 8 predicted proteins | sample Turbeapinknodule_FD_89959 | JGI IMG/M metagenome (GOLD analysis project Ga0123341, IMG submission 89959) | Root nodule microbial communities of legume samples collected from Mexico - Turtle bean Mexico pink nodule | ecosystem: Host-associated > Plants > Roots > Nodule | place: Mexico: Nepantla... | reverse complement strand
TACTCCTAATCATGGCCATGCTATTGTCCTGCGCTCTCACAATATTGTCCTGCGCGCTCACAATCTTTGTCAGAGCGTCTTCAACTTTATTCATTCTTTCAAGCATGGATGGATCCTCAACTTTAGGTGAATTGTTATGATAAAAACAATGACCATTAGGATGAACACCTCCACAAAAATCACACCTGATTGACTGACTTTGGCTTTGAGATGAATGAACAATTGTTGGGGCAATTTAGCCATTTGTGCAGTTAGTTGCTCAATCTGCTGTGTCAGAATCTTATTCATCACTGCCAGGGTTGAAAGCAAGGTTCGTTTATGTGGAAACTGTTTGATCTTTTTCCTAGGTGAATACTCATCCGTTTGACGTGAAATTTCTCGCGTTTTGTCCCAACTTCAGTCCAGATTCTTACATGGAAATTCAGGAAAAAATTATTCCGGGACAATTTTTCTGAAATTGTGAAAAACCAAGGCTTATCCACTAGCAAAATTTTTGAAATTTCGCCCTACTTACTACAATTTGATTCTGTGTTGAAAAATTGCGTTGAAAAAATCACACAAGTACTTTCATGTGCTGTTTGCACCCTGCGAAGGAGGCACGTACATAAACAAATCACAAGAAGGAGATATAGGGAAGAAAAGCCAGGACACTTTGTTTTTGGAAAACCGGTTTTGTTCACTCTCGGTCTAAGTCATACTACGCCCTGTTCCTTGGGTCTTTTGGTTTTAAAATTTTACAAGACATTCGTCATTGTCTGTATTGAGTTTTGACTAAGATTTAAAGCCCCAGATTCGTCCCACTAGATTTTCAATAAATTTTTTATTCATCACTGCTAGGGTTGAAAGGAAGGTTCGTTTGTGTGTGAAATTGTTTGATTTTTTTCCTAGGTGAATACTCATCCGTTTGACGTGAAATTTGTCGCGTTTTGTCCCAGATTCAGTCTAGATTCTTACGTGGAATTTCAAGAAAAAATTATTCCAGGACAATTTTTCTGAAATTTTGTGAAAAACCAAGGCTTATCCACTAGCAAATTTTTTGAAATTTCGCCCTACTTTCTACAATTTTATTCTGTGTTGACAAATTGCTTTGAAAAATTCATACAAGTACTTTCATGTGCTGTTTGCACTCTGCAAAGGAGGCACGTCCATAAACAAATCACAAAAAGGATATATAGGGAAGAAAAGCCAGGACATTTGTTTTTTGGGAAAACCGGTTGTGTTACTCTCGGTCTGGGTCTCACTCCGCCCTATTCCTCGAGTGTTTTGGTCTGAAAATTTTACCAGACATTCTTCATTCTGTGTATTGAGTTTTGGCTGAGATTTGAACCTCAGATTCGTCCCACAAGATTTTCAATGAATTTTTTATTCATCACTGCCAGGGTTGAAAGGAAGGTTTGTTTGTGTGTGAAACTGTTTGATTTTTTACCTAGGTGAATACTCATCTGTTTGACGTAAAATTTGTCGCGTTTTGTCCCAAATTCAGTCCAAATTCTTACGTGGAATTTCAGGAACAATTATTCCGAGATAGTTTTTTTGAAATTTTGTGAAAAACCAAGGTTATCTCTAGCAAAATTTGTGAAATTTCGCCATACTTTCTGCAATTTTTTTCTGTGTTGAAAAATTGCGTTGATAAATTCACACAAGTACTTTCATGTGTTGTTTGCACCCTGCGAGGGAAACACGCCCATAAACAAATCACAAAAATGAGATAAATGGAAGAAAAGCCAGGACATTTTGTTTTCGGAAAACCGGTTTTGTTCACTCTCTGTCTGGGTCTTACTACGTCCTATTCCTAGGGTGTTTTGGTCTTAAGATTTTACCAGACATTCGTCATTGTTTGTATTGAGCTTTGGCTGAGATTTGAGCCCCAGTTTCGTCCCACAAGATTTTCAATAAATTTTTTATTCATCGGTGCCAAAGTTAAAAGGAAGGTTCGTTTGTGTGTGAAACTGTTTGATCTTTTTCCTTGGAGAATACTCATCCGTTTGACGTGAAATTTGTCGCGTTTTGTCCCAAATTTAGTCCAGATTCTTATGTGGAATTTCAGGAAAAAATTATTCTGGGACAATTTTTCTGAAATTTTGTGAAAAAGCAAGGCCTAGCAAAATTTGTGAAATTTCGCCCTACTTTCTGCAATTTTATTCTGTGTTGAAAAATTGCGTTGAAAAATTCACACAAGTACTTTCATGTGCTGTTTGCACCCTGCGATGGAGGTACGTCTCTAAACAAATCACAAAAAGGAGATATAGGGAAGAAAAGCCAGAACATTTTATTTTCGGAAAACCGGTTTTGTTCACTCTCGATCTGGGTCTCACTCCGCTCTATTCCTTGGGTCTTTTGGTTTGAAAATTTTATGAGACATTCGTCATTGCGTGTATTGAGTTTTTGCCGAGATTTAAGCCCCATATACGTCCCACAAGATTTTTAATAAATTTTTTATTCATCACTGTCAGGGTTGAAAGCAAGGTTCGTTTGTGTGGAAACTGTTTGATCTTTTTCCTAGGTGAATACTCATCCTTTTGACGTGAAATTTGTCGCGTTTTGTCCCAAATTCAGTCCAGATTCTGACGTGGAATTTCAGGAAAAAATTATTCCGGGACAATTTTTCTGAAATTTTGTGAAAAACCAAGGCTATACTTTATGAAAATTTTAGAAGTTTCGCCCTACTTTCTGCTATTTTATTCTGTGTTGAAAAATTACGTTGAGAAATTCACACAAGTACGTTCATGTGCTGTTTGCACCCTGCGAAGGAGGCATGTCCATAAACAAATCACAAAAAGGATATATAGGGAAGAAAATCCAAGACATTTTGTTTTTGGAAAACCGGTTGTTTTCACTCTCGGTCTGGATCTCACTACGCCCTATTCCTCGAGTGTTTTGGTATGAAAATTTTACCAGACATTCTTCATTGTCTGTATTGAGTTTTGGCTGAGATTTGAACCCCAGATTCGTCCCACAAGATTTTCAATGAATTTTTTATTCATCACTGCCAGGGTTGAAAGGAAGGTTTGTTTGTGTGTGAAACTGTTTGATTTTTTACCTAGGTGAATACTCATCCGTTTGACGTAAAACTTGTCCCGTTTTGTCCCAAATTAAGTCCAGATTCTTACGTGGAATTTCAGGAGAAAATTATTCTGGGACAGTTTTTCTGAAATTTTGTGAAAAACCAAGGCTATCCCTCTAGCAAAATTTGTTAAATTTTGCCATACTTTCTGCAATTTTATTCTGTGTTAAAAAATTGCGTCGAAAAATTCACACAAGTACTTTCATGTGCTCTGTTCACCTTGCGAGGAAAACACGTCTATAAAAAAATCACAAAAATGAGATAAATGGAAGAAAAGCCAGGACATTTTGTTTTCGGAAAACCGGTTTTGTTGACTCTCTGTCTGGGTCTTACTACGCCGTATTCCTATAGTGTTTTGGTCTTAAAATTTTACCAGACATTCGTCATTTTTTGTATTGAGCTTTGGCTGAGATTTGAGCCCTAGATTCGTCCCACAAGATTTTCAATAAATTTTTTATTCATCGGTGCCATGGTTGAAAGGAAGGTTTGTTTGTGTGTGAAACTGTTTGATCTTTTTCCTAGGAGAATACTCATCCGTTTGACGTGAAATTTGTCACGTTTTGTCCCAAATTTAGTCCAGATTCTTATGTAGAATTTCAGGAAAAATTATTCCGGGACAATTTTTCTGAAATTTTGTGAAACAGCAAGGCCTAGTAAAATTTGTGAAATTTCGCCCTACTTTCTGCAATTTTATTCTGTGTTGAAAAATTGTGTTGACAAATTCACACAAGTACTTTCATGTGTTGTTTGCACTCTGCGAAGGAGGCACGTCTCTAAACAAATCACAAAAAGGAGATATAGGGAAGAAAAGCCAGGACACTTTGTTTTCGGAAACCGGTTTTGTTCACTCTCGGTCTGGGTCTCACTACGTCCTATTCCTTGGGTCTTTTGGTTTGAAAATTTTATCAGACATTCGTCATTGCGTTTATTGAATTTTGGCTGAGATTTTAGTTCCAGATACGTCCCACAAGATTTTTAATAAATTTTTTATTCATCACTGTCAGGGTTGAAAGCAAGGTTCGTTTGTGTGGAAACTGTTTGATTTTTTTCCTAGGTGAATACTCATCCTTTTGACGTGAAATTTGTCGCGTTTTGTCCCAAATTCAGTCCAGATTCTAACGTGGAATTTCAGGAAAAAATTATTCCGGGACAATTTTTCTGAAATTTGTGAAAAACCAAGGCTATCCTTTATGAAAATTTTAGAAATTTCGCCCTACTTTCTGCAATTTTATTATGGGTTGAAAAATTCACACAAGTACTTTTATGTGCTGTTTGCACCCTGCGAAGGAGGCACGTCCATAAACAAATCACAAAAGGATATATAGGGAAGAAAAGCTAGGACAATTTTTTTTCGGAAAATCGGTTGTGTTCACTCTCGGTCTGGGTCTCACTACGCCCTATTCCTTGAGTGTTTTGGTCTGGAAATTTTACCAGACATTCATCATTTGTGTATTGAGTTTTGGCTGAGATTTGAGCCCCAGATTCGACCCACAAGATTTTCAATAAATTTTTTATTCATCATTGCCAGGGTTGAAAGGAAGGTCCGTTTGTGTGTGAAACTGTTTGATTTTTTTCCTAGGTGAATACTCATCCGTTTGTCGTGAAATTTGTCGCGTTTTCTCCCAAATTCAGTCCAAATTCTTACGTGAAATTTCATGAAAAAATTATTCCAGGGACCATTTTTCTGAAATTTTTTGAAAAACCAAGGATCCTCTAGCAAAATTTGTGAAATTTTGCCTTACTTTCTGCAATTTTATTTTGTGTTGAAAAGTTGAGTCAAAAAATTCACACAAGTACTTTCATGTGTTGTTTGCACCCTGCGAAGGAGGCATGTCTATAAACAAATCACAAAAAGGAGATATAGGGAAGAAAAGCCAGGACATTTTGTTTTCGGAAAACCCGTTTTGTTCACTCTCGGTCTAGGTCTTACTACGCAGTATTCCTTGGGTCTTTTCGTCTGAAAATATTACCAGACATTCGTCATTGTGTGTACTGATTTTTGTTTGAGATTTGAACCCCAGATTCGTGCCACAAGACTTTCAATAAATGTTTTATTCATCACTGTCAGGGTTGAAAGAAAGGTCCGTTTGTGTGTGAAACTGTTTGATTTTTTTCCTAGGTGAATACTCATTCGTTTGACGTGAAATTTGCCGCCTTTTGTCCCGAATTCAGTCCAGATTCTTACGTGGAATTTCAGGAAAAAATTATTTCGGGACAATTATTCTGAAATTTTGTGAAAAACCAAGGCTATCAAAATTTGTGAAATTTCGCCCTACTTTCTGCAATTTTATTCTATGTTGAAAACTTGCGTTGAAAAATTCACACAAGTACTTTCATGTGCTGTTTGCACCCTGTGAAGGAGGCAAGTCCATAAACAAATCACAAAAAGGAGATATAGGGGAGAAAAGCCAGGACATTTTGTTTTCGGAAAACCGGTTTTGTTCACTCTCTGTCTGGGTCTTACTACGCCCTATTCCTTGGGTCTTTTGGTCTGAAAATTTTACCAGACATTCGTCACTGTGTGTATTGAGGTTTGGCTGAGATTTGAGCCCCAAATTCGTCCCACAAGATTTACAATAAAAATTTTATTCATCACTGTCAGGGTTGAAAGGAAGGGTCGTATGTGTGTGAAACTGTTTGATCTTTTTCCTAGGTGAATACTCATCCGTTTGTCGTGAAATTAGTCGCGTTTTGTCCCAAATTCAGTCCAGATTCTAACATGGAATTTCAGGAAAAAATGATTCCGGGACAATTTTTTTGAAATTTTATGAAAAACCAAGGCTCTAGCAAAATTTTTGAAATTTCTCCCTACTTTCTACAATTTTATTCTGTGTTGAAAACTTGCGTTAAAAAATTCACACAAGTATTTCTATGTGCTGTTTTCACCTTGCGAAGGAGGCACGTCCATAAACAAATCACAAAAGGCAGATATAGGGAAGAAAAGCCAGAACATTTTGTTTTCGAAAAACCGGTTTTGATCAATCTCGGTCTCGGTCTTACTACACCCTATTCCTTGGGTCTTTTGGTCTGAAAGGAAGATTCGTTTGTGTGTGAAACTATTTGATTTGTTTCCTAGGTAAATACTCATCCGTTTGACGTGAAATTTGTCGCATTTTGTCCCAAATTCAGTCAAGATTCTTACGTGGAATTTCAGGAAAAAATTATTCCGGGACAATTTTTCTGAAATTTTGTGAAAAACTAAAGCTATCCTCTAGCAAAATTTTTGAAATTTCGCAATACTTTCTGCAATTTTATTCTGTGTTGAAAAATTGTGTTTAAAAATTCACACAAGTACTTTCATGTGCTGTTTGACGTCCATAAACAAATCAAAAAGGAGATATAGGGAAGAAAAACCAAGACATTTTGTTTTCAGAAAACGAGTTTTGTTCACTCTCGGTCTCGGTCTTACTACACCCTATTCCATGGGTCTTTTGGTCTGAAAATTTTACCAGACATTTGTCATTGTGTATATTGAGTTTTGGCTAAGATTTGAGCTCCAGATTCGTCCCACAAGATTTTCAATAAATTTCTTATTAATCACTGCCAGGGTTGAAAGGAATGTCCGTTTGTGTGTGAAACTGTTTGATTTTTTTCCTAGGTGAATACTCATCCGTTTGACGTGAAATTTGTCTTGTCCGGAATTCTGACCATATTCTTACGTGGAATTTCAGGAAAAAATTATTCCAGGACAATTTTTCTGAAATTTTATGAAAAACCAAGGCTATCCTCTAGCAAAATTTGTGAAATTTCGGCCTACTTTATGCAATTTTATGAAAAATTGCGTTGAAAAATTCACACAAGTACTTTCATGTGTTGTTTGCACCCTGCGAAGGAGGCACGTCCATAAACAAATCACAAAAAGGAGATATAGGGAAAAAAGCCAGGACAATTTGTTTTCGAAAAATCGGTGTTGTTCACTCTCGGTCTGGCTCTTACTACGTCCTATTCCTTGGGTCTTTTGTTCAGAAAATTTTACCAGACATTCATCATTGTGTGTATTGAGTTTTGGTTGAGATTTGAGCTCCAGATTTGTCGCACAAGATTTTCAAGAAATTTTTTTGTTCATAAATGCATGGGTTGAGAAGAAGGTTCGTTTGTGTGTGAGACTGTTTGATTTTTTTCCCTCGGTGAATACTCATCCGTTTGACGTGAAATTTGTCTCGTTTTTTCCCAAATTCAGTCCAGGTTCTTACGTGGAATTGAAGTAAAAAATTATTTGGGACAATATTTTGGAAATTTTGTGAAAAACCTAGGCTATCTTCTAGCGAAATTTGTTAAATTTCGCCCTACTTTCTGCAATTTTATTTTGTGTTGAAAAATTCACACAAGTACTTTCATGAGCTGTTTACACCCTGCGAAAGAGGCACGTCCATAAACAAATCATAAAAATGAGATATAGGGAAGAAAAGCCAGGACATTTTGTTTTCGGAAAACCGGTTTTGTTCACTCTCGGTATGGGTCTTACTACACCCTATTCCTTTGGTCTTTTGGTCTGAAAATTTTACCAGACATTCGTAATTTTGTGTATTGAGTTTTGGATGAGATTTTAGCCCCATATTCGACCCATAAGATTTTCAATAAATTTTTATTCATCACTGCCAGAGTTGAAAGGAAGGTTCGTTTGTGTGTAAAACAACTTGATTTTTTTCCTAGGTGAATACTCATCCGTTTGAAGTGAAATTTGTCGCATTTTGTCCCAAATTCAGTTCAGATTCTTACGTGAAATTTCAGGAAAAAATTATTCCGGGACAATTTTTCTGACTTTTTGTGAAAAACCAAGGCTATCCTCTAGCTAAATTTGTGAAATTTCGCCATACTTTATGCAATTTTATTCTGTGATGAGATATTGCGTTGAAAAATTCACATAAGTACTTTCATGTGCTATTTTCAACCTCCGAAGGAAGCATGTCTATAAAAAAATCACAAAAAGGAGATATAGGTAAGAAAAGTTAGAACATTTTGTTTTTGGAAAACCGGTTTTGTTCATTGTTGATCTGGGTCTTACTACGCCCTATTCCTTGGGTCTTTTGGTCCAAAATTTTTTCCAGGTTATTGTGTGTATTGAGTTTTGGCTGAGATTTGAGCACCAGATTCATCCCACAAGATTTTCAAGAAATTTTTTATTCATCAATGTCAGGGTTGAAAGGAAGGTTCGTTTGTGTGTGAGACTGTTTGATTTTTTTCCTCAGTGAATACTCATCCGTTTGACGTGAAATTTGTCGCGTTTTTTCCCAAATTTAGTCCAGATGCTTACGTGGAATTTCAGGAAAAAATTATTTCGGGACAATTTTTCTGAGATTTTGTGAAAAACCAAGGCTATATCAAAATTTGTGAAATTTCGCCCTACTTTATGCAATTTTATTTTGTGTTGAAAAATTGCGTTGAAAAATTCACACAAGTACTTTCATGTGTTGATTCCACTCTGCGAAGGAGGCACGTCCATAAACAAATCACAAAAAGGAGATATAGGAAAGAAAAGCCAGAACATTTTGTTTTCGGAAAACCGATTGTGTTCACTCTCGGTTTGGGACTTACTACGCCCTATTCCTTGTGTCTTTTGGTCTGAAAATTTTTCCAGACATTCGTCATTGTGTGTATTGAGTTTGGGCTGAGATTTGAGCCCCAGATTCGTCCCACAAGATTTTCAATAAATTTTTATTCATCACTACCAGGGTTGAAAGGAAGGTTCGTTTGTGTGTGAAACTGCTTGATTTTTTTTCCTTGGTGAATACTCATCCGTTTGACGTGAAATTTTTCGCATTTTGTCCCAAATTTAGTCCAGATTCTTACGTGAAATTTCAGGAAAAAATTATTCCAGGACAATTTTTCTGACTTTTTGTGAAAAACCAAGGCTATCCTCTAGCAAAATTTGTGAAATTTCGCCATACTTTCTGCAATTTTATTCTGTGTTGAGATATTGCGTTGAAAAGTTCACACAAATACTTTCGTGTGCTTTTTGCACCCTCCGAAGGAGGCATGTTGATAAAAAAAAACCACAAAAAGGAGATATAGGTAAGAAAAGTTAGAACATTTTGTTTTCGGAAAACCAGTTTTGTTCACTCTCGGTTTGGGTCTTACTACGCCCTATTCCTTGGGTTTTTTGGTCAGAAAATTTTACCAGACATTCGTCATTGTGTGTATTGAGTTTTTGTTGAGATTTCAGCCCCAGATTCGTCCCACAAGATTTTCAAGAAATTTTTTATTCATCAATGCTAGGGTTGAAATGAAGGTTCGTTTGTGTGTGAGACTGTTTGATTTTTTTTCCAAGGTGAATACTCATCCGTTTGACGTGAAATTTGTCGCGTTTTGTCCCAAATTCAGTCCAGATTCTTACGTGGAATTTAAGGAAAAAATTATTTCGGGACAATTTTTCTAAAATTTTGTGAAAAACCAAGGCTATCCTCTAGCAAAATTTGTGAAATTTCGCCCTACTTTCTGCAATTTTATTCTGTGTTGAAAAATTGCATTGAAAAATTCATCTAGTACTTGCATGTGCTGTTTGCACCGTCCGAAGGAGGCACGTCCATAAAAAAATCCCAAAAAAAAAGATATAGGGAAGAAAAGTCAGAACATTTTGTTTTCGGAAAATCAGTTTTGTTCACTCTCGGTCTGGGTCTTACTACGCCCTATTCCTTGGGTGTTTTGGTATGAAAATTTTACCAGACATTCGTCATTGTGTGTATTCAGTTTTGGTTGAGATTTGAGCTCCAGATTTGTCGCACAAGATTTTCAAGAAATTTTTTATTCCTCAATGTCAGGGTTGAAAGGAAGGTTCGTTTGAGTGTGAGACTGTTTGATTTTTTTTTCTATGTGAATACTCATCCGTTTGACGTGAAATTTGTCGTATTTTGTCCCAAATTCAGTCCAGATTCTTACGTGGAATTTCAGGAAAAAATTATTCCGGGACAATTTTTTTGACTTTTTGTGAAAAACCAAGGCTATCCTCTAGCAAAATTTGTGAAACTTCGTCCTACTTTCTGTAATTTTATTTTGTGTTGTAAAATTGGGTTGAAAAATTCACACAAGTACTTTCATTTTCTTTTTGCATCCTGCGAAGGAGGCACGTCCATAAACAAATCACAAAAATGAGATATAGGGAAGAAAAGCCAGGATATTTTGTTTTCGAAAAAACAAGTTTTCCAATTTTATTTGCTCTTGGTCTAGGACTTATTACGCCTTATCCCTTGGATGTTTTGATTTGAAACGTTTACTAAACATTCCTTATTTTTTCTACTGGGTTGTGGCTAATGTTTCAGCCTCAAATTCGTTCCACAGGATTTGCAATATATTTTTTATTTATCATTGTGAAGGTCGAAAGGAATGATCGCTATTTTGTGTGATAGTGATTGATTTTTTTTCTCATGGAATATTCATTCGTTTTACTGAAATTTGTGACATTTTATCCCAAATTGTGTTGAAACTTTTACATAGAATTTCAAAAAAAAATCCTTTCCAAAAAAAATTTCAAAAACTTTAGACACTTCAAGACTACATATATATATATATGCGCGCGTGTGTACGTGTGTTATATAACATAAGTAAGTGAATGAAGTTTAGTTGAAGGAGTGAAGTAAAGAAGGAAATAGGTAAGTATAGAGATAAAAAAAAAAAGTAGGTGTTTTGTCGTGCATGATGAACCAAAAACATGGTTAAATTTGAAGTCTATCATGCAGCTTCTTATTTCTCAACAAAAAGCCCTCAAATCTAAACATCTAATTTCGTCGTTTGTCTTTATGCTTGATGGAAATGATGAGATACCAGAGTCATTGACATGATTTTGGGGAATTTTGAAGGCCTGCAATTGAGTGAAGCTGTTGTATGAGATCAGTGAGGTAAGAGGAAGAAGATCCGTTGCATTCGACAGCAGTTCTTGCCGTTTGCGACAGTTTGTGTGCTCTGTTTCTGATAGCCTCTGCTTCTTCCCCTGCCATTATACGATTCAGTGCCTTCTCAAGCTTCTCACTGCCTACGCTGTCCCCCACAATTCTAGCCCATTTTTTAACACCAACAGGGACCCCAATTCCAAGTAACTCCGTCACTAACTTCTCATTGTAGAACTGTTCAGCAGAAACGGGCCAAGTCACCATGGGCACCCCAGCAGAAACTGCTTCCAGCGTTGAATTCCATCCGCAGTGTGTCACAAAGGCTCCCACCGCTTGATGTTCCAGAATCAGAACTTGAGGTGCCCATCCCCAGATAATCACTCCTCTTCCTTCTGTTCTTCTCTCAAACCCCTCTGGAAGCCATTCCTTGTCACTTCTCCTCACAACCCAGATGAATTCTTGTCCCCAATCCTCAAGTCCCCTCGCTATTTCTCTCAGCTGACCTTCACTGAAGTTGGCTATGCTTCCAAAACAAACGTACACCACTGTGTTGGCTTTCTTCGAGTCCAGCCACTTCAAAATCTCCCCTTCGTCAACCGAAGCTTCCTTCCCTCGCTTGCCTTTCTCTTGCAGTTGGTTGCACAGAGAAAGCGGACCTATGTACCACGCCCTCCTTCCCTGCAGCTTTTCGTAATAATCAGCGTACACCTGCTCCAGTTCGTAAAAGCTGTTCACAATAACCCCCAAGCTTGCGGCCTCTGATTCCCTGATTGCCTGCAACATTTCTGTGTACTTATCAGTTTTAGCGTAATCGGGCAACATCATCCTTGTCATTTGGATGTTTCCTGGAAGATGAGGAATGACAAAAGTGTCAGAGTCAGAAGAAAGATCCTTGTGAGGCTGGTAGAGTCGCAGACATTCTGAAGCGCACATGGCGAAGACACCGATGCCATAAAAGACAAGCCTTGGGATGTTGAATTTAGCGGCAGAGTGAGATGCCCAGGGGTAGAAAGCACTGGCAATAAGGCAATGTGTAGGGTGTTGAAGAAGGAGGTGTTCGAGTTGGGGTTGTAGCATCGCTGTTGCCTTTAGGAAAATGGATAAGAAGTCTGGGGAAGGGACTGACTCTGTATTTTCGCATCCCTCAGGTATGCCAGCCTCTACATACGGGAATTTCATGCTCAGGATTTCTATCTCGGAGTTTTTACCAATGGTTCCACGAATAGTAGGTACGTTGAGTGGAGTGGTGACTATGGTTGTTCTCACCCCTCTAACACTCAATGCTCTTGCCATATCACCCATTGGAATCAAGTGTCCTTGACCCAGAAACGGAAACAACATTACGTTTAGCTTCTCTTTCTCATCCATTTTCCCCTCACTCACTCACTCACTCACTCAACCAAATCCTTCTACCTTCACAATATATATGTACCTACTCCGTCTCAAGGACACTCTTTCTTCTTTCACCAATAACAGATAAATTGGTCAAATCATAAAATAATGAACAGCGGCACTTGATCCTTAATCCGTGAACTGCTTTCAATGGTCGATATCAGTCGCTGTCAAAAGGGGTGGGTCCAAAGACTAGATAAAATACAATGCAGAATACGTACTCCCTTGCGTCAGGGTGTTAGCATACTTCGTAATCCCTTGCGTCATACCATGCCCTTTGCCACTAATATATTCAAACTTGTATTTGGACCAATGTTTCCTCGTCATTTCCTTCCAAAAAGGTTGGTTGAATAACAAGCGCTTGAACAGAAAGTCTTTTCGTAATCTTGTATTAATCAGCGCTAAATGCTGAGATGATAGGGACTCTACCATATCATATTGCCACTTCTCTTTTCCACATTTCCTTTTAACTTATTGCTTGTAAGGTAAGGTCCCGCTAATATATCATATATAAATATATATATAAGGGTTCTTTGGATCCATATATCTAATGTGGACCAAGAAATGCAGGCCGTAAAAGTATTCACTTTTAGATGTAAGGGTTTAAGTGGAAAAGTTGAGGAAGAACCTCTCTTGCGTGAAGAAAAAACGGGAGAAATAGAGTTTGAGTTGCAATTTACTAATTTGTCCCCTGTACATGATGAGGCAAATGTTAAGAAATAAATCTTCAAAAGATGAGGGGAGAAGACACTCCCTTTTACTTACATGTGTGCCAATAAAGTAAATAATGGTTATCTTCAAATTTTTAATTACTCTACTTAATTTTATATTAGTTCTTTTAAATAAATTAAATATACGTAGAGAT